>Ga0073900_10000458_pt1 | contig 27438 bp, 23 predicted proteins | sample KloWWTmetKNB5Kit_FD_66666 | JGI IMG/M metagenome (GOLD analysis project Ga0073900, IMG submission 66666) | Active sludge microbial communities from Klosterneuburg, Austria, studying microevolution and ecology of nitrifiers - Klosterneuburg... | ecosystem: Engineered > WWTP > Aerobic digester >...
ACCGGCACCTGCGGATTCTGGCGCACGAAAGCTGAAACCTTGTTGACCAGGGTTTCCTCGTCAACTGCTTCGCGCGCGCTCGCGCCGAGGGTAAGGAAGAAGGCACCATCCTTGTCGACGCTGACAACGACCGGCTCCTTGTCGTTCTGGATCGCACTGGCGCTGGATTTCGGCAACTCGATGTCGACGCCGAGGTTCATCAGCGGCGCGGTGACCATGAAGATGATCAGCAGGACGAGCATCACGTCGATATAGGGCACGACGTTGATCTCGGCCTTGAGCTGGCGGCGTTTGCGATTGCGGTAACTGTGCTGCATCAGGCGACTCCGACCTCGATCCTTTCGGCGATGACAACGTGATCCGCGACATGCAACGCATGGACGGATCGCTCGGGTCTAATCATCGACGTGCGCCTGGCGCTGCAGGATCGAGGAGAATTCCTCAAGAAATGTTTCGTAGCGCAGGGCGACGCGTTCGACGCGGGTGGCGAAGCGGTTGTAGGCCCACACCGCCGGGATGGCCGCGAACAAGCCCATGGCAGTGGCAATCAAGGCCTCGGAGATGCCGGGCGCGACCATGGCAATGGTTGCTTCCTTGACGTTGGCCAGGCCCTGGAACGCGATCATTATGCCCCACACCGTGCCGAACAGACCGACATACGGACTGATCGAGCCGACGTTGGCGAGGAATTCGAGATTCTGTTCGAGGCGCTCGACTTCACGCGATTGCGAGACGCGCATGGCGCGCTGTGCGCTTTCAAGCAGGGTTCGCGAATCCACCCCGCGACGCTGGCGCTGGCGGGCAAATTCGCGGAATCCGGATTCGAAGATCGCCTCGATGCCACCGATGCGCTCGCCGCTGGCATTGACGTCCTTGAACAAGGCGGCCAGATCCGAGCCCGACCAGAAGCGCTCCTCGAAATCATTGGCGCTGGCATTGGCGCGATCGATCATGGCCTTCTTGCGGAAGATGATCATCCACGATGCCACCGAAAACACGATCAGCAGGACGAGGACAAACTTGACCGGCAGGCTCGCGCCCCAGATCAGGGCAAAGACATTGAGTTCATGATTCATGGCTTGGAAATCTCTTGGAGCAGGAATTCGGGCATGGGATGTGGTTTCCAGCGTTCGCCATCAAGACAGGCGATGCGCACTTCGGCGCTGACCAGCAGGGTCTTGTCCGCATGCTGATGCAACGATTGTTCAACCTTGAAACTGGCGCTGCGCACTTCGCTGACGAGCACCGAGGCATCGAGCAGGTCATCCAGCCGCGCCGGCCGGTTGAAACGCAGATCCATGCTGTGGACGACAAAGATGACACCATGCTGCTCGCGCAACCTCGCCTGTTCGATGCCGCTGGCACGCAACCATTCCGTGCGTGCGCGCTCGAAGAAGCGCACGTAACTGGCGTGGTAGACGACACCTCCGGCGTCGGTATCTTCCCAGTACACACGCAAAGGCCAGATGAACGGCGAGGAGCGCGACGTCATTGGACTTGCCTCCGCGGCCTGACAGACGAATGACCGATCAAGTCGCATCCTCATCGAACAGGCTGCCGCTTGATGCGATTTCCCGGCCGGGAGGAGCCTTCAAGCCGAGATGCCTCCAGGTGCGCTGGGTAACCATGCGCCCGCGCGCGGTGCGGATCAGGAAACCCTGCTGGATCAGATACGGCTCGATCACGTCTTCCAGGGTGCCACGTTCTTCGCTCAATGCGGCAGCCAGAGATTCGACGCCGACCGGACCGCCGTCGAAAAATTCGATGATCGTATGCAGCATGCGTCGATCCAGTGCGTCGAATCCTTCCGCATCGACATTGAGCATCTGCAGGGCATCACGCGCAACGGCGCAGGAAATCTCGCCATCGGCGCGAATCTCGGCGAAATCGCGTACCCGGCGCAACAGGCGGTTGGCAATGCGCGGCGTGCCGCGCGAGCGTCGCGCGATCTCGCTGGCGCCTTCGACATCGCAGGCAACGCCAATGATCTTCGCTGCCCGCTGCACGATCTGGGTCAGTTCCGCCGGCGTGTAGAACTCGAGACGCTGGACGATGCCGAAGCGGTCGCGCAGCGGCGCGGTCAGCAGCCCGGCGCGGGTGGTCGCGCCAATCAGGGTGAATGGCGGCAGATCGAGCTTGATCGAGCGCGCGGCCGGGCCTTCGCCGATCATGATGTCGATCTGGAAGTCCTCGAGCGCCGGGTACAGCACCTCCTCGACGACCGGCGACAGGCGATGGATTTCATCGACGAACAAGACATCGCGCGGCTGCAGGTTGGTCAGCAGGGCGGCGAGATCGCCGGCACGCTCCAGCACCGGCCCGGAGGTGCTGCGCAGATTGACGCCAAGCTCGTTGGCGATGACATGCGCCATGGTCGTCTTGCCAAGTCCGGGCGGCCCGAAGATCAGCACATGATCCAGCGCACCCGCACGCCGCCGCGCCGCCTCGATGTAGATCGACATCTGTTCGCGCACCGCTTCCTGACCGAGATACTCGGCCAGGCGCTGTGGTCGGATGCTGGCTTCGATCAGCTCGTCCTCGCGGTCGGCGCTGGCGGCGATCAGGCGGTCGGTCATGGGGGGGCCGGCAATGGGGAATGGGGAACAGGGAATCGTGAAAGCGGATTATCGTCTGCCTTGCGCTCCGGCGATAGCGAGCGCCTGACAGGGAAGTAGACCACAACCCGCCTGTTCTACCGATTCCCTGTTCCCCATTCCCGGCAACTCAGATCTCCACCTGCGTGCCCAGTTCAATCAGTCGATTGCCGGGGATCTGGAAGAAGGCGGTGGCCGAGGTGGCGTTGCGGGCGAGGATTTCGAACAGGCGATCGCGCCAGAGCATCATGCCGGGGCGATCACCGGCAACGATGCTTTCGCGGCTGAGGAAGAAGGTGGTATCCATCATCTCGAACGGAAACCCGCATTGGGATACCGCCATAAGGGCCGCAGGGATGTTCGGGTCTTCGGAAAATCCGTAGCGCAGGGTGACCAGGTAGAAATCATCGGCCAGGGCGACCACGCTCTTGCGATCCTCCGGCTCGGCCACCGGTTCATCGAGGATGTCGACGGTGAGGATGACGTTGCGCTCGTGCAGCACCTTGTTGTGCTTGAGGTTGTGCAACAGCGCATTCGGCACGCCTTCCGGATTGGCGGTGAGGAACACCGCGGTTCCGGACACACGCAGTGGCGGATGCGCACTGATGGAGGCGATGAACGGCTCAAGGGCAAGGCCGGCGCGCTTGATTTCGCGCATGACCAGTTCGCGGCCACGACGCCAGGTCAGCATGATCGTGAAGACGATCACGCCTAGGGCCAACGGGAACCAGGCGCCATAGATGAACTTGTCGGCCACCGCGGTCAGCAGCAAGGCATCGATGCCGAGGAAGATGAGGCCGACCGGAATGACCCGCAGGTAGCTCCAGCGCCAGATGCGCCGGGCGACGATGACGACGAGCAAGGTGTTCATGAGCATCGTGCCGACCACCGCCAGGCCATAGGCACTGACCAGGTTTGCCGAGGACTTGAAGCCGAAAACGATGGCGATGGTCAGCACCAGCAGGATGCGATTGATCCATGGCAGGTAGATCTGCCCTTCCTGCTGGTTCGAGGTATGCAGGACCTGCATGCGCGGCAGATAGCCGAGCTGGATGGCCTGGCGTGCCATCGAGAAGGTTCCCGAAATCACCGCCTGCGAGGCGACGATCGTCGCCATGGTCGCCAGCACGATCATCGGAATCAGCAAACCTGCGGGAACCAGCAGGTAGAACGGATTCTCTGCCGTGGACGGATCGGACAGGACGAGCGCGCCCTGGCCGAGATAGTTGAGCATCAGGCACGGCAGGACGAGGAAGAACCAGACCAGGCGGATGGGCTTCTTGCCGAAATGGCCAAGATCGGAATACAGGGCTTCGGCACCGGTGATCGAAAGCACCACCGCACCCATCGCGAAGATGCCGAGCTTGCCGTTGTGCACGAAGAACAGGATCGCATGATGCGGAAGCAGGGCCTTGAGCACGCCGGGATCATGCATGATGCCGAACACGCCAAGAACGCCGAGGGTGACGAACCAGATCAGGGTGATGGGTGCGAACAAGGGCCCGATCCTGCTCGTCCCATGCTTTTGTATCGAGAACACGCCGAGCAGGATCAACGCCGTGATCGGCATGACGTAATGCACCGAGGCGGGACTCAGCACCTCGATGCCCTCAACGGCCGAAAGCACCGAAATCGCCGGCGTGACCACGGCATCGCCAAAGAACAGCGAAGTACCGAACAGGCCGATGACCATGACGATCCAACGCGTGTGGACCCGCCGCACGCCGCGCTGGGCCAGTGCCATCAAGGCCATCACGCCACCCTCGCCCTTGTTGTCGGCACGCAGGATGAAGGTCGCGTACTTGATGGAAACGACGGTGATCAGCGACCAGAAGATCAGCGAAAGCACACCGAGCACGTTCTCGCGCAGCGGCAACACGCCATGCACATCGTTGAACGCCTCGCGGAAGGCATACAGCGGACTCGTGCCGATGTCGCCGTAGACAACTCCAATGGCGAGAAAGCAAAGCGTGAGCAGGCGCCTGCGGCGCGCGCTCTCGTCTTCCGGGGTCTGGTTCATGCCTGCTGACAACCTTGGATGGTCATGGAATGCACGCGAACGGGGCACGCCGGCAACGCCCACACATCGCCAACTGATGCCTTGCACCGCGTTGACGGATCGACCTGTGCAGGAGTCATCAGGGCTTACCGCAACGCGGCCTTCAAGGCCTTGCGGATGATGTCCTCGGCACTGTCGCCCGGCGCGCTGGCATCCTTGACCAGCCGCGCGATTTCGTTCGGCTTGTAGCCGAGCGACTGCAAGGCAACACTGGCTTCACCGAGAGGATCCTTGGGCAGCACGGCAAAGGCGGATGCCGCGGTCGCGCCAAGCAGGCCGTCGACGCGATCACGCAGCTCGACAATCATGCGCTCGGCGGTTTTCTTGCCGATGCCTGGAATGCGCGTCAACGCGGCGATATCACCACCCTGCACGTAACGGGCGAAATCGTCGGCGGAGACGCTGGAAAGTATTGCCAGCGCGATCTTCGCGCCAATGCCGCTGACCTTCTGCACGGCGCGAAACAGCGCGCGCTCGGATTCAAGCAGGAAACCGTACAAGGCAACCGAATCCTCCTTGACCGCGTAATGCGTGCACAAGGTCACTGGCTGGCCCGGCTCGGGCAGGTCATAGAACGTCGACATCGGCGCTTCGAGTTCATAGCCGACGCCACCGACATCGACGAGGATCCACGGCGGCTGTCGTGAGACCAGAATTCCCTGCAAACGACCAATCATCGACGACGCCTCCAGGCGGTACGGGGAATGCCGAGCCGCTCGACACTGGATCGGGTATGCGCATGGGTCAGCGCGATGGCCAGGGCATCGGCGGCATCGGCCTGCAGTCTACCCGGGATATTGAGCAGCACGCCGACCATGTGCTGAACCTGTGCCTTGTCGGCAGCGCCACCGCCGACGACGGCCTGCTTGACCTCTTTCGCCGCATATTCGGACAAGCCCAGGCCCTTGTTGACGACCGCACAAATCGCCGCACCACGGGCCTGCCCCAGCTTGAGCGCGGAATCGGGATTGCGCGCCATGAACACGCGTTCGATTGCCACCTCGGCCGGCGCATACATGTCCACGACCGAGGAGATTTCATCGAAGATCTGCTTGAGGCGCTGGTGGAAGTCTTCATTGCCAAGCACATTGATCGCGGCATGGTAGACATGCTGCAAACGCCCGTCCGCGCCAACATCGATGATGCCGATGCCGGTACGCTGGCTGCCCGGATCGATGCCGAGTATGCGAGTCACGCTGTCGCCTCATGCGGAAATCGGCCGTCACGCAGGAAGCCGATCACCAGTTCGGCGACATCATTGGAAAACGCCAGGCCGGTATGCGTGAGGGCCACAACGCGATGCTCGTCGATGCCGTCAAGTCGCGTCTCGTCGACGCTGACGGTGCCATCATGCGGCGCCTTGAGCACGCCAAGCACGCTGCCAAGCCCCACCGGCGTGCTGCCGGCAATCACGCCGACCGGGCGCTGCTGCTGCCATGCGGCCAGGCCACTATTGAGGATTTCCGCACTTTGCCCCATCAACCAGTGGCCGCCGGGCAATCGCCCCAGACGGCCAGCCGCGGCGCTGCCCTTGAGCGGCGAGCCAAGGCAAACGATGCGCCCGTCCGGCAGGTCGGCATGCTGCGCGGCAACGTGCAAGGCAAGCATGCCACCAAGGCTGTGGCCGACTACATGCACGCGGCGCCCGCCATGCTGGCGCCAGTGCTCGGCAAGCCGCGACGCGGAATCATCCCAGCTTCCGACCACGCTTGGATAATCCAGCGCATCGACGCTGAACCCCGCTGCGCGCAAGCGCCGCGACAGCGGCAGCATGGCGATGCCGCGCATCCAGATGCCGTGCAGCACGATGACATGGTCGGTGGACGCGGTTTGCATCGGACTGCGGATCTCGCCGAAGCGGCGCCTGCCGCTATACGCTCGCCGGCTCGATCACGGCCACATGCAACTCGGCCAGTTGCCTGGCCGGGACAGTCGAAGGCGCTGCGGTCATCAGGTCCTGCGCGCTTGCCGTCTTCGGGAAGGCGATGACATCGCGGATCGATTCGGTACCCGCCATCAACGCGGCAATTCGATCGATGCCAAAGGCGATGCCTCCATGCGGCGGTGCGCCGAAACGCAGCGCTTCAAGCAGGAAGCCGAACTTGGCGTTGGCCTCTTCGGCACCGATACCGAGCAACTCGAACACCGCGCTCTGCATGTCGGTGCGATGAATGCGGATCGATCCGCCACCAATCTCGTTGCCGTTGAGTACCATGTCATAACCACGCGAAACCGAATTCACCGCGTTTGCCTTGAGGTCGGCGACATCGTCATTCTTCGGCGCGGTGAACGGATGATGCAGGGCGACAAAGCGGCCTTCCTCGGCATCGAACTCGAACATCGGGAAATCGACGACCCAAAGCGGCTTCCAGGCATTCTCGACCAGACCCAGATCGCGCGCGACCTTGATCCGCAATGCGCCAAGGAAATCCGAAACCGTCTTCCAAGGGCCCGCGCCGAACAGCAGCAAGTCACCGCTTTGCGCGGCGCTGGCCTTGAGCACGCCATCCAGCGCCGCATCATCGAGGAACTTGGCAACCGGCGAGTTGATGCCCTCCCGGCCCTGGGCCAGGTCATCGACGCGCAGCCAGGCCAGGCCTTTTGCGCCGTACTTGGCCGCGTACACGCCCAGCTCGTCGATCTGCTTGCGCGTGAACGCGGCGCCACCGGGGACACGCAGTACGGCAACGCGCCCGGCCGCATCGTTGGCCGGTCCACTGAACACCTTGAACTCGACATGGCGGACATGCTCGGCAATGTCGACCAATTCCAGGGCAATGCGCAGATCGGGCTTGTCCGAGCCGTAACGCGTCATCGCCTCGGCATAGGTCATGCGCGGAAATGGGCCACCAAGATCGACATCGGAAACTTCCTTGAAGACGTGGCGGATCATCGCCTCGACGGCATCCTGCACGTCGCGCTCGCCAACGAAGGCGAACTCCATGTCGAGCTGGGTGAACTCGGGCTGGCGATCAGCGCGCAGGTCCTCGTCACGGAAGCAACGCGCAATCTGGTAGTAGCGATCGAATCCGGCCACCATCAGCAACTGCTTGAACAACTGTGGCGACTGCGGCAATGCATAGAACTCGCCCGCATGCACGCGGCTCGGCACCAGATAGTCGCGCGCGCCTTCCGGCGTGGCCTTGGTCAGGATCGGCGTTTCGATGTCCTGGAAGCCGCGACCATCGAGATAGTGGCGCAAGGCCGAAACCAATCGCGTGCGCAGACGCATCTTGCGCTGCATGTCGGCGGTGCGCAGGTCGAGATAACGATATTTGAGTCGGGTTTCCTCGGCCGGGTTTTCGTGCAATGCAAACGGCAAGCCCTCGGCCTTGTTGAGGATCTCGATGCGCTCGCAGAGGATTTCGACCTGGCCAGTGCGCAACTTGTCGTTGGCGGCAATGCGGCGGCGCACCTTGCCCTCGAGGCGCAGGCAGCATTCATAGCCGAGTTCGCCCGCCTGCGCGAATGCTTCCCTCGATTCTCGCTCGATGACGATCTGCACGATGCCCTCATGATCGCGCAGGTCGACAAACGCGACGTGGCTCTGCAGGCGCACGCTGTCGACCCAGCCACAAAGCGTGACAGTCTGGTCGATCAGTGCCTCATCGATGAGGCCACAGTAATGGCTGCGCATGAAAGGCTCCGTGGAAAGGCGCGGAATGCTATAGCCGATCATGCTGCACCGCAACGTCTGTGCCTGCTTCTGCGCTGCAGGCACCGGCGATGCCATGGCAGTTGACGGAAGCTGCTCCCGCATCGCAGGCATGCATGCCATCCATGGCATCGCCCGCAATTGCTCCTGCATCGCAGGCATGCATGCCATCCATGGCATCGCCCGCAATTGCTCCTGCATTGCGGGCATACATGCCATCCATGGCATCGCCCGCAATTGCTCCTGCATTGCGGGCATACATGCCATCCATGGCAATAAAACGCCCACCTTGCGGTGGGCGTCGGGGTTCAACAGCGTGGCAGGGGTCGATCAGCGCCAGCGACGATCAACCCGGAATACCGCGGCACAACCACCGCTGACCCAGATACCGGCGCGGTTGTAGCCCCAGGTGCGACCTTCAATGCAGGCTGTGTCGGAGATCTGGCGCTCGATATAGACGCCACCCCCACGACCGGTATCGACCTGGCACATGCGATAGCGATAATCGTCGCTCTGGCAGGTCAGGCGGATATCGCGGTCCCAGTTCGGCCCCGGATTCCAGCCACCGCCCTCATGACGACCACCACGGCCGCCGCGCTCGACGAAAACTCCGCCGCATCCACGGTCAACCCACAGACCACGGCGATCGACACCCCAGGTCCGGCCTTCGATGCAGCGGCTCTCCGAGGTTTGACGCAGCAGATCCGCAGAGCGCCAATCGGCTCCGCAGCGCGTGAATCGATAATTGTTGCTCGTGCATTCGATTCGATCATTGCGCCCGTCATGGCGACCATCGTAGCCGCGCTGCGGTTCGGCCTGCGCTGACGACATCAACATGGTCGCACCGAAAACAGCCATCCCCACGGCAATCAATTTGCTCAGCATGCGCTCTCTCCTGTGATTGTGACGCAGGCAGTGTAGCCAGTTCGGTCCTGAACGTAACCTCATCCCGGTCACGAATCCGCAGGAGTGCTCGGCTTCGATTCAGGTTTCGCCGATTCGACCTTGCCCGAATCCGCCTTGGCGGGTGCGGCACTGTCCGCCGGGCTCGAAGATGCGGATTCCGAACTGGCCAGATTGCGCTTGACGTCACCTTCCTTCTTGAAATCCGTTTCGTACCAGCCGGAACCGGAGAGGCGGAATGCCGGTGCCGTCAGGCGTCGTCGGACTTCGGCTTTCCCGCACTCCGGACAGGCGCTGGGATCGGAGTCGGAAACCTTCTGCAGTCGCTCAAAGCGGTGCGCGCAACTGCGGCATTCGAATTCGTAGATGGGCATGACGATATCCGGGGAATCAATGATTGGCAGGCGGCGACATGGTGGCGCATCTGCGGCGTTCAATGCCAACACGGCCCGCGCGCGCCGAGCGTGCGAAGATCGGCATTCGTGCGGCAAGCGAGGACGAGGGCTTGCCGCGCGGACGACAGCGGCCGGCAAACGCCGGGATCAGCCGAATACCAGCTTGCCCGCCTCGGCGTCGACATGCACCGTATCGCCGGACTGGAAGTGACCCTCGAGGATCTGCCGAGCCAGCGGATTCTCCAGTTGCTGCTGGATTGCCCGCTTCAGCGGCCGCGCACCGTAGACCGGATCGAAACCGACATTGCCGAGCAGTTCGAGCGCCTTCTCGCTGATGTCGAGGCGCAGCTGGCGCTCGGCGAGGCGCTTGCCGAGGTATTCGGTCTGGATGCGCGCGATCTTGCGGATCTGCGCCTTGTCGAGCGAGCGGAACACGACGATTTCGTCGAGTCGGTTGATGAATTCGGGCCGGAAGTGCGCCTGCACGACTCCCATCACCGACGCCTTCATCTGCGTGTACTGCTCCTCGCTGTCGCCGGACATCTCCTGGATGAATTGCGAGCCGAGGTTCGAGGTCATCACGATGACCGTATTGCGAAAGTCGACGGTGCGCCCCTGGCCATCGGTCAGGCGTCCGTCATCGAGCACCTGCAGCAGGACGTTGAAGACATCCGAATGGGCTTTCTCGACCTCGTCGAGCAGGATCACGCTGTATGGGCGACGACGCACGGCCTCGGTCAGATAGCCGCCCTCGTCGTAGCCGACATAGCCGGGCGGCGCACCGATCAGGCGACTGACCGAGTGCTTCTCCATGAACTCGCTCATGTCGATGCGCACCATGGCCTCACTGGAATCGAAGAGGAACTCGGCCAGCGCCTTGCACAATTCAGTCTTGCCGACGCCGGTCGGGCCGAGAAACAGGAAGGAACCATTGGGACGGTTGGGATCGGACAAGCCTGCGCGCGAGCGCCGAATCGCATCGGCCACCGCCTTCACCGCTTCATCCTGGCCAACCACGCGCTCATGCAGGGAATCCTCCATGCGCAAGAGCTTGTCGCGCTCGCCTTCCAGCATCTTCGAGACCGGGATGCCGGTCCAGCGCGCGACCACCTCGGCAATTTCCTCGGCGGTGACCTTGTCCTGCAGCAGCTGGAAACCCTGCTGCTCGGTCTCCTGCGCGGCCGCCAATTGCTTTTCCAGTTGCGGAATCCGCCCGTACTGGATTTCCGAAACCTTGGCGAAATCCTGCTGGCGCATGGCGGCATCCATTTCCTGGCGCGCCTGCTCGATCGACTCCTTGATCTTGGTCGTGCCGGTGACCGCAGCTTTTTCGGCTTTCCAGATTTCCTCCAGATCGGAAAACTCGCGCTCGAGCAATTCGATCTCGGCTTCGAGATCGGCCAGACGCTGCTTCGACTCGGCGTCCTTCTCCTTTTTCAATGCCTCGCGCTGGATCTTCAGCTGGATCAGCCGCCGTTCCTTGCGGTCAAGCTCCTCCGGCTTGGAATCGATCTCCATGCGGATGCGCGAGGCGGCCTCGTCCATCAGGTCGATGGCCTTGTCCGGCAACTGGCGATCGGCAATGTAGCGATGCGACAGGGTGGCCGCGGCGACAATCGCCGGATCGGTGATCTCGACGCCGTGATGCACCGCGTAGCGTTCCTTCAAGCCGCGCAGGATGGCAATCGTGTCCTCGACACTTGGCTCGCCGACAAAAACCTTCTGGAAGCGACGCTCAAGTGCCGCATCCTTCTCGATGTACTTGCGGTATTCGTCGAGCGTGGTTGCGCCGACGCAATGCAGCTCGCCTCGCGCCAGCGCCGGCTTGAGCATGTTGCCGGCATCCATCGAACCTTCGCCCTTGCCGGCACCGACCATCGTGTGCAATTCGTCGATGAACAGGATCACCTGGCCTTCCTGCTTGGCCAGGTCATTGAGCACGCCCTTAAGGCGCTCCTCGAACTCGCCACGGAATTTCGCCCCGGCGATGAGGGCACCCATATCCAGCGAAAGCACGCGCTTGCCGCGCAGGCCCTCCGGCACCTCATCGTGGATGATGCGCTGGGCCAGGCCTTCGACAATCGCGGTCTTGCCCACGCCGGGTTCGCCGATCAGCACCGGATTGTTCTTCGTGCGCCGCTGCAGCACCTGCACGACGCGGCGGATTTCCTCGTCGCGGCCAATGACCGGGTCGAGCTTTCCCGAGCTCGCGCGCGCGGTCAGGTCGATGCAGTATTTTTCCAGTGCCTGGCGATTCTCCTCGGCATTGGCATCGACGACTTTCTCGCCGCCGCGCATCGCCTCGATCGCCGCTTCAAGCTTCGCCGCATTGCCACCGGTCGCTTTCAGCGCGGCACCGACTTCGCCCTTGTCATCGATGGCGGCAAGCACGAACAGTTCGCTGGCGATGAACTGGTCGCCGCGTTTCTGTGCGAGCTTGTCGGTCAGGTTGAGCAGGCGGTTGAGGTCATTGCCGACGCCGATATTGCCCTCCTGCCCGGCCACCTTGGGCAAGCGGTCGAGCACCTGGCCAAGACGCGTGCGCAACGCCGCGACATTGATCCCGGCCTGCGCCAGCATCGGCTGCGTCGAGCCACCCTGCTGATCGAGCAGGGCGAGCAGGACATGCACCGGCTCGAGCATGTTGTGGTCTCGGCCCAGCGCCATGCTCTGCGCATCGGCCAGGGCCTGCTGGAAGCGGGAGGTCAATTTGTCCATGCGCATCGAAGTGCACCTTCAGCAATGTGGCGGCCGCGCCGCCGATGCGCAGAATGTGGTGTTCTTGCAGCGGAGAATCAAGCCGCTCGGGCCTGGCCGGAATCAGCCAGGCCGTGGACCCGCCCGATGGCGTCGAGGCGAACTTGCCGCAGACTATGCGCGGACCTCGCGATCAGGCCTTTTCAGACGGCGACGGGCGCGCAGGCAGGGTCGCCGATGCCGACAGGGTGATGCGAAAGCAGGCACCGCCGCCGGCGACAGGAACGTATTCCAGCGTGGCCTGGCTCGATTCGCACATCTGCTTGGCCAGATAGAGGCCAAGCCCGGTGCCGTATTCGCTGGTGGTGAAAAAGGGATCGAAGATCTGCGCCGCCACCTTGGCCGGGATGCCGGGACCGCGATCAACGACCTCGAGCACGGGCGGGCCCTTGTCGCTGACCATGCGCGCAACCACCACCACGCGTGCCACGGCACCCGGCTCGCGGCCATAGCGGATTGCATTCTGCACAAGGTTCCAGACCACCTGTTGCAGGTGCTGCGGATCGACCATCGCTTCGATCTGCCGATTCTGGGTGATCGCACGCAGGTGATCCTGGCCGATGTCATTGCTTTGCTTGTAGTCCTCGACGAAGGCCAGTGCCCAGGCATTCAAGTCGATGCTTTCCGGACGCGAGCGCTCGCGCCGGGAGAGTTGCAGGATGTTCTCGATGACTTCGTTGGCGCGGGTGCAATGGTTGTTGACGATCTCGACAAGGCGCCGATCCTCTTCGTCCATGGTTTCCGATTCCGCCAGCAACTGCGCCGAATAGCGGATCGCGGCAAGTGGGTTGCGAATCTCGTGGGCGATCGAGGCGGACAACCGGCCCAGCGATGCGAGGGTCATTTCCTCGGCGCGTCGCGACAGCAGCGATGTGTCATCGAGGAAGATCAGGATGTGCGTGTCGTCGTTCGGTGCCATGCGCGAAAAGCGCGGAATCACTTCGGGAACATCCGCGGCCAGCGCCACCGGATTCTGGTCAATGCGCCCGGAATGGCGCCAGTGGTACAGGCGCCGCGACAATTCGGCAGCCACCTGGCCGAGATCGCGCTGGTTCGGCGAGGGATTGCCGATCAGGTGCCAGGCCGATTCGTTGATGCGCAGGATATGGTTGGCGTCATCGACCAGCAGCACGCCGGTCTTCATGCGGCGGATGATCAGGTCGTTGACCTGCTCAAGGTTGAGCAGGTCAACGCCGCGCTGCTCGGCAAGCGCTTCGGTCTCGCGCATCTGCCGGCCCAGGTAGGCACAAAGCGCGGCGACGGCGACATAAGCCAGTCCGAACAGGCCGGCTTCGACAATGCTGCGCTCGGTCGGGATGTTGTTGAGCAAGGCCAGGAGCGATGGTGCCATCACCCCCGCTGCGGCAAGCCCGGCGAGCACCACCGAGTGTCGGAATGGCAGGAGCAGGGCGGCGACACCGACATTGACCATCAGCATCATCGGAATCGAGCTGTGCCCGCCGCGAATCGAAAAAAGTACCAGTGAAGCCGCCACCACGTCGATGGCCAGGGCAACACTGATGCTCATCTGCAGGTGCCGGCGCATTTGATCGGTCGAAATGACCAGGATTACGGCGACCGCACAGTACATGAAGGCGACGGTCCGACCGAGGCCCGAATGGGCGATGTTGAGCCAGTCGCCGGCCATCGGACTGAGGATCAGGCCGAGGTAGACAACCGCTTCCAGCAGACGATAGAGATTGAAGAAATACAGCTCGCGCCGGGTAATGTCACCGGAGGAATCACTTGCGCGGCGCCCTTGTCGATCAACCAAGATCCGTTCTCCCGTTCGCCTGAAACCCGTGTGATGCAGAACAAGCCTGGCGCTTCAGCGCGACTGTACTTCAGAGTCCACCGCGGTGGCCATGCCGGCGACTGCCGGGCCAGCGAACGGCGAGGCCAAAGCTGCCGCTCCAGGGCAGCGCCAAGGCGCGTGCGTCGCGCGCTTGACCGCATATGGCGGCAAGCGATCGCCGAAGCATCCCGCCTGTGCCAGGCATGCTGCATGGCAACTTGAACAAATCGCGCATGGTCGGTCGCGCAAAGCCCACGGCGGATCACCCGCCGCGATCGGCTTTTTGCATTCGCAGCACGCTTTGCCCAAAATACGCGCCCGCTCTGCGTGGTCGACCCGGTCTCCGGGCCCGATGCAATCCCCGCGCGACGTCTTGCGGCGGCGACCGGCATGCCAGGCCGTCATCCGCGTCACTCCCATGAAGGTGCCTGCATGAATTTCCATGAATACCAAGCCAAGGAACTGTTCGCCGAGTTCGGCATTCCGGTTCCCCCAGGAAAAATTGCTTCATCGCCCGAGCAGGCTGTCGATGCCGCCAAGGCGCTGGGCGGGACGCAATGGATGGTCAAGGCGCAGATCCATGCCGGCGGTCGCGGCAAGTCGGGTGGCGTCAAGTTCTGCAAGTCCACCGACGAGGTCAAGGCCGCCGCTGCCGGCATGCTCGGCCGCGACATGGAAACCTACCAGTCCGGCGGCCGTGCCTTGCCGGTGAACCTGGTCCTGGTCACCGATGCCGCCGACATCGCCAAGGAGCTGTACCTGTCGATCCTCGTCGATCGCGACAGCAAGGCGGTCTCGTTCATTGCATCCGCCCAGGGTGGCGTCGACATCGAACAGGTCGCGCGCGAGACGCCGGAAGACATCCACACCATCGAAGTCAACTTCGTCGAGGGTCTGCAGCCCTACCAGTGCCGCAAGCTCGCCTTCGACATGGGCCTCGACGGCAAGCAGGCCAGCCAGCTGACGAAAATCATGCTCGGCCTGTACAAGCTGTTCAACGAGCGCGATCTGGCCCTGGTCGAACTGAATCCGCTGGCGATTCTCGATTCCGGCGTGCTCATGGCTCTGGACGGCAAGGTCAATTCGGACGACAACGCCGAATTCCGCCATCCGAAGCTGGCCGCCATGCGCGACCTGACCCAGGAGGACGCCGCCGAGGCCGCTGCCGTGCAGCACAACCTCAACTACGTGACCATGGACGGCAACATCGGCTGCATGGTCAATGGTGCCGGCCTGGCCATGGCGACCATGGACGTGATCAAGCTCGCCGGTGGCGAACCGGCCAACTTCCTCGATGTCGGCGGCGGCGCTACCAAGGAACGCGTGACCGAGGCGTTCAAGCTGATCCTGCGCTCGGACAAGGTGCAGGCGATCCTGGTCAACATCTTCGGCGGCATCGTGCGCTGCGACCTGATTGCCGAAGGCATCATCGCCGCGGTCAAGGAGGTCGGCCTGACGATTCCGGTGATCGTGCGCCTGCAAGGCACCAACGTGGAAAAGGGCCGCGAACTGCTGGCCAGTTCCGGGTTGGCGATCACGCCCGCCGACGACCTCAACGATGCGGCGCAGAAAGCCGTCGCCTCGGTCAAGGCCGCCTGAGAACAACAAATCCATTGTAGGCACGCAGGAATTTCGAGGATCGATCCATGAGCGTTTTGGTCAACAAGAACACCAAGGTGATCACCCAGGGCTTCACCGGCCAGCAAGGCACCTTCCATTCCGAACAGGCCGTCGACTACGGCACCAAACTGGTCGGCGGCGTGACCCCGGGCAAGGGCGGCAGCCAGCACATCGGCCTGCCGGTCTTCAATACCGTGCACGATGCCGTGCAGGAAACCGGCGCCGATGCGTCGATGATCTTCGTGCCGCCGCCGTTTGCCGCCGACGCCATCCTCGAAGCGGCCGATGCCGGCATCAAGGTCATCGTCACCATCACCGAGGGCATTCCGGTACTCGACATGCTGCGCGTCAAGAACGTGCTCAAGCAGTACCCGGATACCGTGCTGATCGGACCGAACTGCCCCGGCATCATCACCCCGGGCGAATGCAAGATCGGCATCATGCCGGGCCACATCCACAAAGCCGGCAAGGTCGGCGTGGTCTCGCGCTCGGGCACGCTGACCTACGAGGCCGTGTTCCAGACCACCAATGTCGGCCTCGGCCAGTCGACCTGCATCGGCATCGGCGGCGACCCGATCAATGGATTGAGTTTCATCGACTGCCTCAAGCTGTTCCAGGAAGATCCGCAAACCGAAGGCATCATCATGGTCGGCGAGATCGGCGGCAGCGCCGAGGAAGAAGCTGCCGAATTCATCCAGGAGTTCGTGACCAAGCCGGTGGTCGCCTTCATTGCCGGCGCGTCGGCTCCGGCGGGCAAGCGCATGGGCCACGCCGGTGCGATCATCTCCGGTGGCAAGGGCACCGCTGCCGCCAAGTTCGCCGCGCTCGACAAGGCGGGCGTGACCACCGTGAAGTCGCCCGCCGACCTCGGCACTACCCTGGCGAAACTGATGCAGTAAGGCGCACTCCCGGCAGATGCAAAACGAGCCGCTGGCGCAATCCGGCGGCTCGTTTGCTTTCTGGACAGGGTATTTGCGGCAACATGCGGAATGCGCGCGGCGGTCAAGGGATGCCGCGAGACGGGTGGCGGGCCTCGGGGCCGCGGAAGCAGGGGCATTATGCAGATGCAAGGCAGCGATACCAGCAAGATTGCCAATCTGCCCGAACGCGCAGTCGTGCTGCCGGTCATTCCGGGCTATCGCGTCGAACGCCGCCTGGGCCTCGGTGGCATGGCGACCGTGTATCTGGCCGTGCAGGAATCGCTGGATCGCGAAGTGGCGATCAAGGTCATGCGCCCTTCCCGGCAGCTCGACGAGAAACAATCGCTGCGCTTCGAGCACGAGGCACGCATCATTGCCAAGCTGCAGCACCCGGGCATCATGGTCATTCACGAAGTTGGCCGCACGCAGCAGGGTGATCTGTACTACGTCATGCCGTATCTGGCCAGGGGCGACCTCAGCGTCCGCGATTACCGCGACGACGAACCCGGGCTGATCGCCTTGCTGCGCGCGCTGCTGGATGCACTGGGCTATGCCCACGCGCGCGGCATCGTGCACCGTGATGTCAAACCCGAGAACGTGCTGTTCGACAATGCCGATCGACCGCAGCTGGCGGATTTCGGCATCGCCCTGTCGCGTGGCGAAGCCAATTCGCGCATCACCGGCGACGGCCTGGCGATTGGCAGCGGGGCGACGATGAGTCCCGAGCAGGCGCGTGCGGACAAGGTCGATGGGCGCTCCGACCTGTACAGCCTCGGGGTACTGACCTATGAATTGCTGACCGGTGAATTGCCCTTCACCGCGGCGGACTCACTGTCGCTCGCGCTGATGCATGCACAGGACCCGGTACCACGACTTCCCGCTGAAAAAGCTCACTGGCAGGCCTTTGTCGATTGCGCCATGGCGAAACAGCCCGAACAGCGTTTTCGCAACGCGCAGGCCATGCAGCGCGCACTTGAACCCATTCGTCGCCACGCGCGCCGCGCGGCTGGCCCGTTCGGGCGCTTGCGTCACGCCCTGAGCCATCGACCGGCTCCACTCGTCGCCACCGGCTTGCTGCTGGCCGTATCCCTGGTTTCGCTGGCCCTGCCCTATTTTCGTCCAGCCACCCAGACCCCGGCGGATTCGGTCAAGGCGAGCGCCGCGCCTGCAGGGGCGGATTCGATCGACGGGCAGAAGTCACTCGCTGAATTGAACGCGCTGGCCAGCCAGCAGATCTCGATCGGCGCCCTGCTCACGCCGGCAGGATCGAATGCCGCCGAAACCTATCTGGTGATGCTGCAGCGCGATCCGCACAACCCCCAGGCCATCGCCGGTCTCGAATCGGTCATCGGCGCATCGATCCCGTCGCTGACTGCGGCCATCGACGCCGATGATGTCGAGCAACTGCGCGAGCGCTACCTGCAGATCGAACTGGCGGCTGACAGCGCGAAGATTCGCGACAATCCGGCGTTCACGCAGCTGCGCGGCGCATTGCGTGTCGCGTTGAAGGCGCATATCGAAGCACTTGCCGCCAACGGCAATCCGAAGGCAGCCATGCAGCACATGCAACTGACCTCGGAACTGGGTTTCGACGATGCCGAACTCAAGGCACTTGAAACCCGATTGCGCAATCAGCCCGCTGTTGGCCAACCGCTGCGTGATGCTGGCGGCGAGGAGTTCATGCTGGTGCCCGAACGCATCAACGGAACGGCCTTCGGCAAGGCATTCCTGATGATGCGCAATGAAGTCAGCCGCAGCGAGTATGCCGAGTTCGCCCGCAGCAGTGGCCGCGAAGCCAGCCGCTGCCGCAACAGCCTGTCGCCGTTGCGCCTGTTTGATCGACGCGACTGGAAGGATCCGGGCTTCAAGCAATCCGGGCGTGATCCCGTCGTCTGCGTAAGCTACGCCGATGCGCGTGCCTATGCCGACTGGCTCGGCCGGCGCAGTGGAAAATCCTATCGATTGCCGAGCAAGGACGAATGGTTGCACGCGGCACGATCGTTGCCGGGGGGCGCGGCCGCCTGCGCGCTCGGCAACGGCCGCGACAAGCGCGCCGACGGGCCCGGCGCGCGTCTGGATTGCGACGACGGTTTCGCCAACACCGCACCATCGGGCACGTTCAGCGCATCGAGCATCGGCATCAACGACTTGCGCGGCAATGTCGCCGAATGGACTTCCTCATGCCAGGCCGGCGGCGCCGGCACCTGCGAACGTCGCGCCGTGCTTGGGACATCCTGGCAGGATGGTCCGCAGGTGAGCCTGACCACACAGCGGATGCACGCCGCCGAACGCGGCTACGACGATGTCGGCTTCCGCCTGGTACGCGATCCGTGACCCTGGTTTCGCCGCCGAACTCCGGCGTGTCGATGGCATAATCCGCACGATGCAAGCCGGAGGATGCATTGAGGTGAATGCAGTCCACTGGCTGGCACCGCTGCGCCGGCAATGCACCTGAAACTCGCCCGAGCACCATCGCCCTCCAACCACGGACGAAGGCACATGCCGACACTCCGCATCGCCCTCGCCCAATTCGACTTCCCCGTTGGTGCCATCGCTGACAACGCGGAGCGCATCGCCTCGCTGATCGCGGAAGCGCGTGACCGGCATCGCGCCGACCTCATCGTTTTCCCCGAACTCGCCCTCAGCGGCTATCCGCCCGAGGATCTGCTGTTGCGTCCAAGTTTCCTGGCTGCATGCGAATCCGCGATGCAGGCGCTGGCTGCCGATGTGCACGGGATCGTCGCGATGGTGGGATGGCCGCAATCGGCCGGCGCGATCGTCTACAACGCGGTCAGCGTGCTGCGCGGCGGTCATTTCGAGGCGACTTATCGCAAACGCGAGTTGCCGAACTATGCCGTGTTCGACGAGCGCCGATATTTCGAGGTCGATCCCGATGGCGGATCGTGTGTTGTCGAGATCAACGCCATCAAGGTTGGCGTCGTCATCTGCGAGGATCTGTGGTTTGCCGAGCCACTGGCCGATACGGTCGCCAACGGTGCCGAAATCGTGGTCGTGCCGAATGCCTCGCCGTTCGAGCACGGCAAGCACGCGCGGCGCGACGAGTTGCTGGCGATGCGGGTAGCCGAGACCGGCGTCGCCCTGGCCTATGTCAATCTCGTCGGCGGCCAGGATGCGGTGGTCTATGACGGCGCTTCGGTGCTCGCCGATGCCGACGGCACGATCCATGTCGCCGCACGTGCGTTCGAAGATCACTTGCTGATCGCCGATTTCGATTCGGCGACACGAGGCTTCGCAGCGCGGGAATGGCCGGCGGAAACCGATGAAAGCAAGTCGAGCCTGAGCTGGCGTGCGATTGTCCGCGGCAGCCGCGACTATTGCCGGAAGAACCGGTTCCGCAAGGTCTGGATCGGTCTTTCCGGAGGCATCGATTCGGCGCTCGTGCTCGCCATTGCGGTCGATGCTTTGGGTGCGGAAAACGTAACCGCAGTACGCCTGCCGTCGCGCTACACCTCGGATCAAAGCAACGACCTCGCCGACGATCAGGCCCGGGCGCTCGGCGTGCGCATCGAAACCGTGCCGATCGCTGCACCGTTCCAGGGTTTTCTCGATGCGCTCGAACCGCTGTTTGCCGGCAATGCCGCCGATACCGCCGAGGAAAACCTGCAATCACGTTGTCGCGGCGCGATCCTGATGGCCTTGTCGAACAAGTTCGGCGGCCTCGTCCTGACCACCGGCAACAAGAGCGAATACGCGGTCGGTTACGCGACGATCTACGGCGACATGTGCGGCGGTTACGCGCCGATCAAGGATCTTTACAAGACCGAGGTGTTCGAGCTGGCGCGCTGGCGCAACGCGCAGGCAATGGGCAATGGCGAATGCGCAAGCGAAAACGCGCACAACTGGATCATTCCGCCTGCGGTGATCGAGCGGGCACCGTCGGCGGAACTGCGCGAGAACCAGACCGACCAGGATTCACTGCCGCCGTATGACGTCCTCGACGCCATCCTCGAGCGCTATGTCGACGCCGAACATTCGCGCGCGGATATCGCCGCGGCAGGATTCGATACCGCCACGGTCGACCGCGTGATCCGCCTGGTGCGTATCAGCGAATGGAAACGCCAGCAGGCTGCACCGGGACCAAAGGTGTCGCGCCGCGCCTTTGGTCGCGAGCGACGCTACCCGATCAGCTCAGGCTGGAGCTGAGGCGACGGCGCGCGGTCCTCAGCGCGCCTTGGTCAGCGGCTTGGCACCACGGTTGGAGAGTGGCAACAGCTTCCACAGGTTCGATCGCCACACCGGCCAGTCGCGCGTCAGCGACGGGTGATCCGGATAGTTGAGCTTGAGCACGCGCTCGGAATCGGCCGACAGCTTGTCCTGGCCGAGTTCGTGGTAGCTCTTCACCATGATCGCCAGCGCATCGCCGGTCTGGCGCGACTGGTCATAGGTTTCGAGGATGGTCTTGGCCCGGTTCGAGGCGGCGACATAGGCACCCTGGCGCAGGTAGAACAAGGCCACATTGAGCTCGGCCTGGGCCATGCCATTGCGCAGATAGACCATGCGTTGGCGGGCATCCGCGGCGTAGCGGCTGTCCGGATGGCGCTTTACCAGGGCCGCCAGGTCATCGAAGGACTGGCGCAGGAAGCTCTGGTCGCGCTGCGTCATGTCGAGACCGGCGTAGCGTTCGAGCAGGCCTTCCTCGCGATCGAAATTGATCAGGCCGCGCAGGTAATAGGCGTAATCGATGTGCTTGTGCGCCGGGTAGGTCTTGATGAACCGGTTGACCGTCGAATACGCGTCGTCGGGCTTGTTCATCTTGTACTGGGCATAAGCCTGGTCGAGCTGGGCCTGTTCGGTGTACGGCCCGAACGGGAAGCGGGCGACCAGGCGCGTGAAGGTCTTCACGGCAACATCGTAATCGCCCCGCTCGTTGGCAGACTTGCCACGCTCATAGAGCTGTTCGACCGTGCCGACCTCGAGCGGGTCGGCCTTTTTCTTGCCGAACAGGGAACAACCGCCGACCAGGCTGACGGCGATCAGGATCAGTGCAAGTCGGGTGATGACCCGGATTTGACGGGAAACTCGCATGCGGGGAAGGGCTCTGCGATGATGGAAGTCCGCGATCATAACCCGAACCCGCAACGCGCTGATCAAATCCCCGTTATGGAAACGTGGTGGATGGTCGATGCCTGCCGGGCAGCGATGTTTGCTGCCGGTTGTGCTGCAGGCCCCGGATCGCGGGGTTATCCGTCCGCCCTCGCGAAAGATCACGATGAACACCGCCAATTCCACGCTGAACGCAATCCTCCCGCCCGAATCGGCCGGCCGCCGCTTCGACGCCGCCCTCGCCGACCTCTTTCCCGACTATTCGCGTTCGCGCCTAAGCCAATGGATCAAGGCCGGCGACGTGCTGCTGGATGGCGAAAAGGTCATTCCGCGGCACATTGTCCATGGCGGCGAAGCCGTTGCGCTGATCGTGCGCATGCAGCGCGAAGTCAGCGCCAGCGGCGAGGATATCCAGCTCGACATCCGCTACGAGGATGCCGATCTCATCGTCGTCAACAAGCCACCCGGCCTGATCGTGCATCCGGGGGCGGGCAACCCCGATGGCACCCTGCAGAACGCCCTGCTCCACCACGACCCGGAACTGGCCGGCATTCCGCGCGCCGGACTCGTGCATCGCCTGGACAAGAACACCTCGGGTTTGATGGTCGTCGCAAGGACATTGCGCGCGCACACCAGCCTGGTCGAGCAATTGTCGGCGCGGACCGTGCATCGGCAATACGAGGCCCTGGTCTACGGCAGCATGGTCGCTGGCGGCAAGGTCGACCAGCCGATCGGCCGCCATCCGGTCGATCGCCTGCGCCAGGCCATTCGCGAGGATGGCCGCGAAGCCGTCACCCACTATCGGGTTCGCGAGAAATTCCGCGCCATGACCCTGGTCGAATGCCGTCTGGAAACCGGACGCACCCACCAGATCCGCGTGCACATGGCGCATGTACGGCATCCGATCGTCGGTGACCTCAGCTATGGCAACCTGCGTCTGCCCAAGGCCGCCTCTGCCGAACTGATCGACGCCCTGCGCGGCTTCCGGCGCCAGGCCCTGCATGCCGAGAAACTTGAATTCACGCATCCGGCCAGCGGCGAAAGCATGAGCATCCAGGCCGAACGCCCGGCCGACATGGATGCCCTGATTGCAGCCGTGCGCGAGGATTCGCGAAGCTGATGGCGAATCCGCCCTGGCTGCTGCCGGACTGGCCCGCGCCGGCCAACATCCACGCGCGGATCACCACCCGGCAGACACCGGGCATCTCGCTGCCGCCGCGCGAACACTGCAACCTCGGCAATCGTTGCGGCGACGATGCTGCGACCGTGGCACACAATCGCGCATCCCTGATCGATCTGCTGCAGTTGCCGGCCACGCCAATGTGGTTGCATCAGGTGCACGGCAGCGCTGTCGTCGATGCCGATGCCTGCAATGCCATCCTTGAAGGAGAAGTCGAGGCCGATGCCGCCTTTACGCGCCAACCCGGCGTCGTCCTCGCCGTACTTACCGCCGATTGCCTGCCGGTGCTTTTTTGCACCGCCGATGCGGGCAAGGTCGCCATTGCCCATGCCGGTTGGCGCGGCCTCGCCGGCGGCGTGCTCGAAGCCACCGTGGCCGCGCTCGATATCGACCCTTCCGGCGTATTGGCCTGGATCGGTCCGGCGATCGGTGCGGCTTCCTACGAGATTGGCGAGGAAGTGCGCCAGGCCTTCATCGACGCCGATGCCGACGCGGCATCCGCATTCACGGCGACCCGCCACGATCACTGGCTGTGCGATCTCGACAGTCTCGCGCGCAGGCGCCTGGCCGCCGTCGGCGTGACCCGGGTCTGTGGTGGCGGTTTCGACACGCGCGTCGATCCGCGCTTCTTTTCCCACCGGCGGAATCCGCAAACCGGTCGCTTTGCCAGCCTGATCTGGCGCACTGCCGGCTGATCGGCAGTGTGACGGTGTACCGATCGCATGCCCCGCAACGGCGTAGGCTTGGGTTTTCGGGGCAATCAGGGGATACACCGATGAAGAGCTTTCTTCCGGCAATGGTGCTCGGCCTCTTCGCCGGCCATGCATCCACCGCCGAAATGACGGTGCAGAACGACTCGCTGACCAATTTCGGCACGGCAATCATCCAGGCCGGGTTTGTCGCCGGTGAACAGGGCGCCAGCTGGCTGACCTCGCCCTGCGACGGCAACATCGTCGCCGTGCAGATCTTCTGGCTGTCGACCACCGGCGCAACCGGACAACTGCTCGGCGACGCCATCAACATCTATCGATCCGGCACGTTCCCGACCCCGGGCGCGCTGGCCCAGGAGATCGCCGCGCCCCTGCTCACCGACGGCGCCATCAACGAGTACCGCTTCCTCGACGACAACAGCACGGTGCCCTTGATGGTGCCGGTCTCGAACAATGAAACCTTTGTCGTCGCCTACCGGTTTTCCGAAAATCCGCTGCCCAGTGGCCCGAGTCTGGCGACTGACGCCGACGGCATCCACAGCGGGCGCAATGCCATCTACGCATTTCTTGGTGCCGGCACCTATTTCTGGTTTTCATCCGAATCGTTTGGCGTTTCCGGAGACTGGGTGATCCGGGCGGTCGTCGATTGCCAGGCAGGCGGCGGCAGTGCCGATGTTTCGGCCGCGATCAGCACCACGCCCTCGTTGTACACGCCCGGCGCAGCAATCAGCCACACCGTCACGATCAGCAACGCGGGACCGGCAAATGCCCCGAGCGTGATTGTCGTCGACGCCTTCCCGGCCAGCTACACCGGCACGACCTGGGCGTGTGCGGCCAGTGGCGGCGCAACCTGTACTTCGGGTGGCAGCGGCAACATCTCGCAGGTGGTCAACCTGCCGACCGGCAGCCATGTGACCTACACGGTAAATGCCACGGTCGCGGCGGGCACCAGCGGAATCGTTTCCAACTCGGTGACAGCCGTGGTCAATGCCCCTGCCAGCGATCCAGACACCGGCAACAACACGGCAACCGCCAATACCGCTCCCGCATCGGACCGGATCTTCGCCAGCAGCTTCGAAGCAACGCCATAGGCCATCCGCCACGCCCGCGAGCATGGCATGATTGCCGAAGAATCCGGCGGCAAGTCTTTGCCTTCCCATCCGGCGCAGATTAACCTTGCGCGTTGCGACCGCTGAACATCGAATGAAAGCATGAGCAAACAATACGCCCTGGTAATTGACGACGAGCGCGATATCCGCGAGCTGCTGACCCTGACTCTGGGTCGCATGGGCTTGCTGGTCGAGTCCGCGGCCACCGTCAGCGAAGCCAGGCAACGTCTCGCCGAACGGCGCTACGCATTGTGCTTCACCGACATGCGCCTGCCTGACGGAACCGGGCATGAGGTGATCGAGCTGATCGCCGCCCAGTACCCGGAAACACCGGTGGCCATGATCACGGCCTACGGCAATGTCGATGCCGCCGTGGTCGCTCTCAAGGCAGGCGCATTCGACTTTGTTTCCAAGCCGGTCGACATCAATGTCCTGCGCCGCCTCGTGCAGACCGCCTTGCGCCTGTCCGAGGAAAAGAAGGCTGGCGCCGATGCGAGCAGCACCAAGCTGATCGGCGAATCCGAGCCGATGAAGCAATTGCGTGCAACGATTGCCAAGGTCGCGCGCAGCCAGGCACCGGTGTATGTCGCCGGCGAATCCGGCGTCGGCAAGGAATTGGCCTCGCGCCTGATCCATGAGCTCGGCCCACGCGCCTCGGCACCGTTCGTGCCGGTCAACTGTGGCGCGATTCCCTCGGAGTTGATGGAAAGCGAATTCTTCGGTCATCGCAAGGGCAGTTTCACCGGTGCCCACGCCGACAAGGAAGGTTTGTTCCAGGCTGCCGATGGCGGCACCCTGTTTCTCGACGAGGTGGCCGAGCTGCCCCTGCACATGCAGGTCAAGTTGCTGCGCGTAATCCAGGAAAAGGCGGTGCGGCCGATCGGCGCACGTGCCGAGGTTCCTGTCGACGTGCGCATCCTCTCGGCCACGCACAAGAACCTTGCGCGCCTGGTCGACCTTGGCGCGTTCCGCCAGGACCTCTTCTATCGCATCAACGTGATCGAGTTGCGCGTGCCGCCTTTGCGCGAGCGCCGCGATGATATCCCCTTGCTGGCCACGCGCATCCTGGAACGCCTGGGTCGCGAGGCCGACCGTGCCCCGGCGCGACTCAGCGCCGATGCCTTGCGCGCACTGAATGCCTATGACTTCCCGGGCAATGTGCGCGAGCTCGAGAACATCCTTGAGCGCGCCGTGGCGCTGTGCGAGGACGGCTCGATTGGTGCCGAAGACATGCGCCTGGTGGTGCGTGCGCCCGCCGAATCCACGCCTTCCGTGGTCGAGGCGGCGATGCCGTCGCGGCCGGTCGCCTCACACCATCACGCTTCGGCGCGATCGAATGAAGGTGAATTCAATGCCGGCATCGTGCTGCCGGATTCCGCCTACAGCGGCGACCTTGCCGCCACTGTCGCGGAAACCGAGCGGGCGGTGATCACCAAGGTTCTCGAAGCGACACGCTGGAACCGTACTGCGGCAGCCAAGCAGCTTGGCCTGACCTTGCGCCAGTTGCGCTACCGCCTCGAAAAGCTCGGCATCGAGTAAATCCCGACCCGGCCGGGGACAGCCCCTGCTGACGCATTTGCCGTGCGGCTGATGCGCCACCATGCGTGATCGACTCGCGTGCTCGGGGCCGCGACGGGAAACTTTCCACGATCGAACGCAGTCATTGACCCGGATCTTTCCTGGAAAGCAGTGGCGGATGAAAAAATGGCTGAAGGACAATCGCGGCGTACTCGTCTTCATCCTCTGCCTGGGCTTGTTCCGCACCGCGATAGCCGACTGGAATCCGGTACCGACAGGCTCGATGCGTCCGACCATCCTCGAAGGTGATGTAGTGCTGGTCAACCGCCTCGCCTACGATCTCAAGGTTCCCTTTACCGATATCTCGCTGGCCCGGCTCGGTGACCCGCAACGCGGCGACATCGTCACCTTCAGTTCGCCGAAAGATGGTACGCGGCTGATCAAGCGCCTGGTCGCCCTGCCCGGCGATATCGTCGAGCTGCGCGACAACCGGCTCTTCATCAATGGGCAGCCCGCCGAATACTCCAACGTCAGCACGGTTCGCGAGCCGGTCGGCGTGGGCCGCATTGTCGATGCAACACGCGCCACCGAGGCATTCGACCACAGCATCCGCACTGTGCAGTTCCTGCCCGTGTCCAATGCCAGAAGCGACTTCGGCCCGATTGTCGTGCCCGCCGGGGCCTACTTCATGATGGGGGACAACCGCGACGACAGCGAAGATTCCCGCTACATCGGCAGCGTGCCACGCGAACTGCTGATCGGCCGTGCCGGACGCATCCTTGTCTCCGCCGACATCAAGCAGGACTGGCGGCCACGTTTCGAGCGCACGGTCAGTCCGCTGCGCTGAATCCGGCGGCTGGTAGCGCCCACGTCCAACCATGGACGGGGGCAGCGCACGCAACCCGCGCTGGCATCGTCCCTGCGCTCGCGCTACCCTCGCGCGCCTATGACCGAACCTGTCCGCAACGATTTCACCCTCGAACCCGAAGACGGCGAACGCCTCTCCAACCTGGTCGGGCCACTTGACGAACACCTGCGCCAGATCGAACTGCGCCTTGGCGTCGAGATTGCCAATCGCGGCAACGTCTTCCGCGTGCTCGGCGACGAGCGCCCCGTGCAACTGGCAACTCGCGTCCTGCGCGATCTTTACGCGCTCACC
>Ga0073900_10000460_pt1 | contig 27409 bp, 22 predicted proteins | sample KloWWTmetKNB5Kit_FD_66666 | JGI IMG/M metagenome (GOLD analysis project Ga0073900, IMG submission 66666) | Active sludge microbial communities from Klosterneuburg, Austria, studying microevolution and ecology of nitrifiers - Klosterneuburg... | ecosystem: Engineered > WWTP > Aerobic digester >...
CCGGTTGTTTCGAAGCCAAGCTGCGTCGCCGGCAGCGCCAGAGCAAGCGCGCCGTCGACCGCCACCGTCGCGCGCGAGACGAGCACTGCGGTCGGAAGCGGCACCACGGTTGGCGCGGGCGTCGCGCTTGCAGCGCCGCGGTCTCCCGTGGCAAACGGATTCTGAACGGAGCAAGCGCCCAGGACGAGCATTCCTGCGAGGAGCGGGAGGAAAAGGCGGCGAATGTTACGCATAACGGAGTCCTTTTAGCGATCACGCAGAATGGTGATCGCCTTCTGGCGAATGACGGGCTGGGTCGCAAGGGCGGCGCTGAAGATGGCGGATAGCGTGACCATCAGGCAGATCAGGCCGGCCGTGCGAATGTCGAATGCCCAGATGAGCGGCGTTTCCTGGCTGAAGCGTTGGGCATATTCGAAGATGTAACCAAGGATGGTGCCGGCGATGATGCCGGCCAGCGCGGCGGCCAGCGTCGTGACGATCGCCTCGCCGATGAAGATCGTCCGCAGGCTGAGACGTGAACCGCCGATCGCCTTGAGCATGCCGATCTCGGTGCGCCGGCCCATCACGGCGGTGTACATTACTGCCAGCACGCCGAACACCGCCGTCACCATGCTCAGGCCGGTCAGAAGCACGGTGAAAATGCGTCCCTGCTCGAGCTGCGCCCGGATCGTCTTGACCGTCTCGCTCGTGACTTCAATCGAGATGGCCTTCTGCCCGCTAAACACGTCGCGCAAGGCACGGCTGAGCCCTTCTTCGGAATATCCGGCCACGCTCTGATCGGCTCGCATGAGAATGCGCGTGAATAACGATTCACTCTTGTCGATCGGGCCTCTGGCCGGGTCCCAGCGCAAGTCGCGATAGGTCTCAAGATTGACCAACACACCGGTCTGTCCGGACTGGGCGTTGTTTCGGTTGCGGGTCATCTCCGTGTTGAAAGCTGGGATGCGCGCGCCAACTGCGATGATGGTCATGATCCGGTCATGATCAAAGCCCGAGCCGCGCAGCCGAAGCTGGTCGCCCTGCTTCAAATCAAGCAAATCGCTCAAGCCGGATGAGATGATCGCGGCATTGGGGTCGGTTTGGATCCGCCGCAATGCTTCTTCATCGCCGCCGACAAACTGATAAAAATCCGGATACAGGACGCTGGTGAGATCGCCCTGCACGCCAATCACGGATACGGTGGCGACCCGCACCTGGGCCCGGTCGCTGGCGTCGCCGCGATAGTCCTGGGCCAGGCCGACCGCGGCCGCGATTCCCGGCTGGCGCGACAGCTCGACCAGATTCTCGCTGCTCAGGCGCTGGCTGGTGCGTGAGAAGGAGCGGAAGACGCCTCCGATGGTTGCTGACAGTCCCGGCCGGGCCGTGACGTCGGCGCCGCGATTGAAACGCGAGTCGGTCTCGATATTTGCGTCGGTCAGCGCGAGCTGGGCGGCGAGCAGACACGGCAACACCGCGCTCGCCACGACCATGAGCGAGATGAGCGAATTGCGGCCCTTCGCCCGCAAGGCGTAGCGACCGATGAAGAAAGCATTCGAGCGGGTGAACACCGAGATGATCGCCACCAGGACGCGCTCGAGCGGCGTCGTCACAAACAGGAAGACCAGCGACATCCCGATGACCATCAGCAGGAAGGAGATGAAGTAGATCGTGGCGACGGCGCTGAAATCACCCAGGGCAAAAAGCAGCGGAAAGACAAAGACGACCAGCGAGCAAAACGCAAGAAGCACAATCCCGGCGACCAGCAAGCCATAATTCGCCTGGCGCTCGCGCAGTTTGCTGAGCTCCTCGAGGGTCGGCTGATCGGCGGCGGCCGGGTTCAGAACGATCATGACCTTTGTCCGCGCCGCAGTGCGGGCGGGCGTGATGGTGGCCAGCGCGAGAACCGCCGAGGTGATGGCCGTGGGCAACAGCACGGCCTGAAGTGTCCACTCCGGCCGCACACCCACAGGGAGCTGCAGGGCATTCGTCAGGATGGGGGTCGTGATTTCGTCGGTGATCAAGCGGCCCAGGCCAAGCCCGAGTATCACGCCGATTACGCCAAGAATGATGACCTCAATGATGACGGCTTCATACAGCCGGTTGCGCGGCGCGCCGAGCACGCGCAGTACAGCCAGGTCGAATTTCTGTTCGGTCACCGTCGTCATCATCAGGGCGTTGACCATCAGCCCGATGATGCCCATGCTCAGCAGTCCGTAGAGCGTGATAAATGTCTGCTGAAAGACGAAGGCCTGTTGCGTCGCGTCGAGCTGGCGATACTTCGCAAGATCAACGACATAGTCCGGGCCGAGCTGGGCCTGCAACCCGTCACGCACCAGAATACCGATATCGCGCGCGCGGCTGACGGCGACTTTGGCATCAACCCCGCCGGCCGTGTCGCTGTTCCACACAAAGAGCACCCGCTCGGCCCGACCGGATTCACCCAACCAGGCCTGGGCGTCCTTGAGCTGCATCAGGGCGAAGTCGCCCCCGCTCTGAGCCAGCGGTCCGGTAAACAGAGTGTTGCCCAGGCCGCTGATGAAGCCAACGCCCGACACAACAAACGCGCCCTGGGCCCGCAGCGTGCTTGCGCCCTGCACGGCGGCCCGCCCTGTCTGGCGCGGCGTCGGGCGCACATATGACAATGTGACCGTATCCCCGACCTTTACGCGCATGAGGTCGGCGGCGGACACGGTGAGAAACACCTGTCCCTCCCCTGGCGGATACGCGCCTTGAGAAACCGTCACGGCGCTCAAGGTGTCGCCTTCGACATCGATTCCCAACACTGAGACCGTTTCGCCCTGAGTGGCCCCAACAGCCCGGCCCTCGGCATCTCCCTGGATTCGGGCGTGGGCGGAGACAATGTCGGGATTGACCGCGCGGGCAAGCCGCTCGACCGGCGCCGTGTCAAAGAACCGGCTGTTCGCAACATCCGAGCGCCGGACGCTCAGATCGTAGCCGCCGGTTTGCTGCCCGATGGCCTGCACGCTGAATTGGCGCTGGGTATCCACGAGCATGAGCAGAGCCCCGACCAGCGCGACACCGATGACCAGCGCCAGTTGGACAATAAACGTGCGCAGCTTGCGCCGGCGCATGGCGCTCAATACATACTTAAGCCCCATCGTCCACCATCTTCCCGTCGCGCATCGTGATGACCCGATGGGCGAACTTCGACATCCGCGGGTCGTGGGTGACGTATACGATGGTCGTGCCCCGCTCATTGTTCAGCTTCACGAGCAGTTCCATGACCTCAAACGAGGTGGTTGTATCGAGATCGCCCGTCATTTCGTCTCCGATGATGAGGGGCGGTTCGTTGGCCATGGCTCGGGCAATCGCGACGCGCTGCTGCTGTCCGCCGGAGAGCTCGCTTGGATAGTGGGTCATCCGATCAGACAATCCGACCAAACCAAGCAACTCGCGGGCCCGCTTTGGGTTGTTGTTTCCCAGTAACACCATGGGGACTTGCACGTTCTCCAGCGCGGTGAACGATGAGAGCAGGTTGAAATTCTGAAAAACAAAGCCCATCCGGGTCAAACGCAAGCGCGCAAGCTTTTCCTCGTTCAGGGTGACGACGTTGGCGCCATCGACCGTCACGTGGCCGCGTGACGGTGTGTCAAGCCCGCCAATGATGTTGAGCAAGGTGGTCTTGCCGCTGCCCGACGGGCCCATCATGCACAGCACTTCGCCGCGCCGGACCGCCAGGCTGACCCCGCGCAATGCCGGGACCGCCTCCTTTCCCATCACAAACGACTTATGCACATCCTCCAGAATCACAATTGAGGCATCGGAATTGACCATGAAATCGATGATACTGCTGGGCACACGGAAACCGAGATTTTTGAGACGGATGTGAGCATGAAAAGACTTCAACCCGCGGCGTCGGCCGGATTCTGGTGGGCGATCCTGGGCGGACTGGCCCTGGTCGCGCTTGTGGCGACAGTGGCGGTGCTCACCGCCAACGACGCCACCGGTCAGGCGGGCGCAGGCGGCCCGCATCCAGGCAAGGTGGCTGTGGCTCCCGCGCCCAGGCCCGGTGTGACGGCGCGAGTTGGGTATGACCCACTGTCTTCGGCCGAGCGCGATGCCGCCCTCAAGGTTGCGCTGAGCGACGAGCGCGTTGCCAAAGTAATGGGTGGCGCCTCGAGGTCGGAAACGATCGTCGTCGAGCGGCACGAGGAAACCAAGACGGTCTATGCCCGCGGCGCGTGGGACCGGCGGGCCGACGTCGTGTTTTACTTGTACGGACCCGATCTGGCCATTTCGGTCGTGGTGAACCTGGCGACCCGCGCCGCCGACGGCGTCGATGTGCGGGCCAAATACCAGCCGCCGCTCACCCGTGGCGAGATGAACCGCGCCTTTGATCTGGCGATGGCTGACCTGACCGCCGCTGGCAAGATCCGAAGCGCCTATCAGAACCGCATCGGTCGCGCCCTGGCCGATCCGGAGGCCATCGAGCGATATGGCTTCGTCTTCATGCCCGACGAGGTCCCGGAAGCGACCTCGCCGGATGTGCTTGCGTGTGGCCTCCGACGCTGCGCTCTGATGGTCCTGGCAGTTACGGGCGACGTTCTGGATACCACCATCGTGGTCGACCTGTCCAATGGCCGCGTCGTCTACGCCGGCGGTGACAAATGATCAAGCGCTTTCTTGCTGCGACCATGGCCGTGGCTGCCGCAGCCGCGCTCGGACTGTTTCTTGGCCAAATGCCTGGGGCCGCCTCAGATCAGCCGGCAGTGACCGCCGCGCCAGCCGCATGCTCGCCCTCTTTCAGTGTCGTGATCACGTTCACCAACGGCGCACGTTGGGACATGTGTTGGGAATCCCGCTCCAAAGAAGGAGTCGTCTATCGTGACGGCTTCTACACGCCGCCCGGATACGCTCAGCAGAAGGTCTTCTCACAGCTCGGGATCGGCCAGATCTTCGTCCCGTACGACCCGGGTTCGCCCCGCTTTCACGACATGTCCGACTTTGGGATTGGGTCCAACCACGTCACGCTGGATGGGTCGGATTGCGCGAACGGCAAGGTGCTTAATGATGGCGCGAAGGATATGTTGTGCCAGCAGGTTTTCAGCCACGGGTTGCGTTACCTGTATGGCAGCGTGTCCGCCCAAAAAGAAGCGCTCGGGTTGTGGAGTTCGGCCCAGATCGGCGCCTACAACTATGTCATGCAATGGAATTTTCACGATGACGGCACAATCGAGCCGGTGATTGGCGCAACCGGCCGGCTGCAATACGTGGACACCACAAGCGCGCAGGCGCAGCACGGCTGGCCGATTGGGCCCAATCGGTGGGGCAGGAGTCACATCCACAGCATCTACTACCGGCTTGACTTTGACCTGGGTCCGGCCGGCAACGACGCGGCCGAGCAGTACGAATTCGGTGGATCGGGCGGGACGGCCAGGCGGATCTTTTCCACCACGCTCAGCACGGAGACGGCGGCCCAGTATTCGACGGAGCGCTTCCGCTTCTGGCGCATCGTCGATACGGCCACGACAAACGCTGACGGCCACCCCATCTCGTATGAAATCTCGCCGAAGTTCGGCTACCTGCATCGCAACCAGGTCGAGCCCTGGACGCTCAACGATGTCTATGTGACCAACTACGCGCCAGGCGAAGTCTGCGCCACCCACAACGCCTCGAATTGCGGAGGAACGGGGAGCGACGTTTCAGCATTTGTCAACGGCGAGACCGTCACGGATCCAGTCGTCTGGTTGAGTGTGACCTTTCACCACGTGCCGCGGGACGAAGACGAGGTGAATATGCCGCTACACTGGGAGAGCTTCAAACTGTATCCGAGGGACTTGACGTCTGTGAACCCAACACCATGAACCAAATGAATGTATCCACCACCGGCATCGTCGACGACGTTGCGGTTGAACGTAGTTTTTTGATGCGGGTCTACGCCTGGATGGCGCTGGCGCTGCTGATCTCGGCCGGCGTCGCGTATTCGACCGCAGTCGCGCCAGAATTGGTGCTGATGCCCCTGCTCCGCGTGCCAGGCGGGATGCTGATCCTGTTTGGCGTGCAGCTCGCGCTTGTGCTTGGCCTTAGCTTCGGGCTGAACAAGCTGAATGCCAGCGTGGCAACGGGGTTGTTCCTGGTCTATGCGGCCGTGACCGGCTTGACCTTGTCGATGATCCTGATGGCCTACACCGCGGGCTCAGTGATGGCTGCGTTTGTGGCCGCCTCGCTGACTTTTGGGATCTGTAGCGCATTTGGGCTCGTGACCCGGATGGACCTCAGCCGACTGGGCGGCTTCCTGTTCATGGCCTTGATCGGTCTGGTCGTTGGCAGCATCGTCAACCTGTTCGTCTCGAGCACGGCCCTGGACTGGGTCCTGACCTATGTGGGCGTCCTGATCTTCGTCGGGCTGACCGCCTACGACACCCAGATGCTCAAGCGCATGGCCCATGGGATCGACGCCGAGAACGGCGAGGTCGTGCGCAAGGCGTCGGTCATGGGCGCGCTGCGGTTGTATCTGGACTTCATCAACCTGTTCCTGCGCTTCACCCGCATTTTCGGGCGGCAGAGATAAGCGTAGCCAGGCGAGGCTCGCTATCTCGCCACGTTCGGAATGTAGACAGATATGGGGACCGGTATCGCGCCAATCTCATCGAAGCCAATGTCCGGGCCTGCGTCGCGCGGGCGCGGCTCGTGGTCAAAGTCGATGTTTATCCCGGCCGCAACACCGGCATCCCAGGCTGGGCTGCCCGGGCCGATGTGATAGTCGTCGACGGATGGATCGACAAACAAGGGGTCGCCAGTGAATTGGGCCGTGCTGGTGATCGCCCCACCCTGTGTGCGTGTGATCACGTTGAAGTACAAGTTGTTGCCTTCCGAGAGTTGCGCAGCGCCAGCCTGAGCAATGGCAAGGGTCACCGTCGAGAAGATCGTGTTTGAGATCACGTGCGGTGTCGTAACGCTATCGCCAGCGTAGATGGCTGGCTTGATATTCGCCGGATCGCCGATGACCGTGTTATGCAGCAGGGTCGAAATCGCTTTGAGCCGGACCGCCTGGCCCGAGCCACCTGCCGAATTGCGGACCAGCAGCGAGTTCACCAGAGACAAACCGTAGCGAGGGGCACCCGGGACCTCGGTCGCAATCGCGCCGCCAGCGCCCGTGGCTGAATTCTCGATGAAGCGTGTATTTGAAATCATCGTCGTGCTGCTTGCTTTGGAATAGATTGCCCCGCCGTCGGCGCCGGTCTGGGTGGCGCGATTGCCCTGGAATAGGCTGTCGTAGACGACCAGGCTGCCGCTGGCATACACGCCGCCCCCGTCGAGATACGTGGAAGTGTTGCTCAGCAAGATCGTGTCTTTGAGGCGCACGTCGCTGCCATACACGCCACCTCCGTTTCCATTCAGCGTTTGATTCCCGACAATGCGGGCGTCCCCGCCGATATTCAGTTTGCCCGAAGATCGGATGCCGCCGCCACCGGCATCGGCCGTGTTTGCGGTGAAGTCCGAATCCCAGACGTTGACGTTCCCGCCGCTCAGCCCGCCACCAAGCCCAAGCGCGAAGTTCGAGATGAAGGTCGAGGCGCTGATTGTGGCGGTGTTCTTGACCACCAGACCGCCGCCCTCGTCGAAGGCGGCTACATTCCGCTCAAACAGTGTCGCGTATACCGTGGCATTGCGTGTCACATAGGCTCCGCCGCCTCGCCCGCTGGCCGATATTCCGGCCCCGATTGCCGTGTTGCTGATGAACGAGGCGCTTGCCAATGACACATCGGTCACATACAGCGCCCCGCCGTCATATTGGGTGGTGTTGCTCAGGAAGGCGCTGTTTGTCGCCAGCACCTTTGGCGCGATGATGGCGCCGCCGTTCAATCCGCTCGCGTTGGCGCTAAATGTCATGCCGACCAGTTCAACTTCTGAGGTGCTGTCAATTGCGCCACCGCTCAAACCCGCCCCCACCCGCCCGTTCGCGACCGTGAAGCCGATCATTGTCGTCCGTGCGGCCGGGCCAATCTCGAAGACGCGGGTGATCGTGTTGCCGCTGATGACCAGATTCGTGGACCCGCTCGCGTCCAGGGTGACTGTGACGGGCACCGTAAGGGGGGAGATCAGGACTACGCTCGTATTGGCAGGCAGGTTAAATGTGATCGTGTCACCGTCCGCTGCGACGGCAAGCCGCCCGCGCAAGGTGTTCGGTCCGCTATCCGCGCTATCCGTCACCGTGAGTGTGGTCGACGCAGCCCGCGAAGGGACGCGCCCAACGACGCCCCACATTCCCGTGGCAATGATGAAGGCGGCCAGACCGACGCGGAATTGGATACGGATATTGCTCATGGAAGATTTAGGGATAACCGGCCCGACATCTGCGCGGGCCGCAACGTCTCGGTGACAAGAGCAGGCGCGGTCTTCACAGACCGCGCCTGCGGAAGTACGGCGGAAAATGCGCCGCCTGGCCCATGGCCAACAGCGCATCGAGTAAAGGCTAAGCGCTTACAACGCTTCCAGCGGCTGGGTGTTGCCCCGGATCGGCGCAGCGCCGTAGACCGGCGCCGCCCAACGCACGCCATTGGCAATCACCTTGCGCACATCCTGGTTGTAGTAGGTTGGATACGTCTCGTGCCCCGGCCGGAAATAGAACACCCGGCCCATCCCGCGATAGAAGCAGCACCCCGAGCGAAAGACCTCCCCACCCTGAAACCAGCTCACCAGGACCAACTCATCCGGGGTCGGGATGTCGAAGTGCTCGCCGTACATCTCCTCGCGTTCGAGCTCGATCCGCTCGGGCAGACCGCGCGCGATCGGATGGGCCGGGTTGACCACCCAGATTCGCTCGCGCTCGTCGGCCTCGCGCCACTTGAGCATGCAGCCCGTGCCCATGAGCTTACGGAAGATTTTGGACATATGCCCGCTGTGCAGGACGACCAGGCCCATGCCCCCATCGACGATGCGGGCCTGAATCCGATCCACCAGCGCGTCCGATACCTCGTCATGGGCCATGTGCCCCCACCAGATCAGGACGTCGGTGTTGTCCAGAATCGCATCCGGCAGCCCCTGTTCCGGCTCATCGAGCGACACGATCCGGACCTTGAAGTCCGTATGCTGCTCCAGCCCGTCGGCGATGGCGCGGTGCATCCCCTTGGGATACAACGCGCCTACGATCGGATCGCTCTTTTCGTGGCGAAACTCATGCCACACTGTTACATTCAATTGATCACTCAAGATGACTATTCCTCCAGGGTCGAGAGGTCGCCCTCGGGCATCCCCTGGGCGCGGGCCTTGAGCACGCGCCGCATGATCTTGCCGCTGCGGGTCTTGGGCAGCCGGGCCACGAACTCGACCTTCTCAGGCTTGGCGATCGGGCCCATTTCCTTGCCCACATGCTGGCGCAGCGTCTCGGATAGCTCAGGCGAGGCTTCCCAACCCGCCCGCAGAATCACATACGAGTAGATCGTGTTGCCGCGCAGCTCGTGGGGCAGTCCGATGGCCGCGGCCTCGGCCACCGCCGGATGCGACACCAGCGCGCTCTCGATCTCGGCCGTGCCGAGGCGATAGCCGCTGACCTTGATCACATCATCGACCCGGCCAATGATCCAGTAGTAACCGTCAGCGTCCATGCGGGCCGAGTCGCCGGTGAAGTAGCGGCCGGGATAACGGTTCCAGTAGGTCTGCCGATAGCGATCCGGATCGCCGTAAATGGTGCGGGCCATCCCCGGCCAGGGCGTCAGAATGGTGAGGTAGCCCTCCTCGCCTGGCTTGCACGGCTCGCCAGCCTCGTCGACGATCTCGGCCTTGATCCCAAAGAATGGTCGCGTGCCGCTGCCCGGCTTCAGTGGCGACACGGGAATTGGCGTGATCATAAAGCCGCCCGTCTCGGTCTGCCACCAGGTGTCCATGATCGGGCAGCGGCTGCCCCCCACGTTCTCGTAGTACCACTTCCACGCCTCGGGGTTGATCGGCTCGCCGACACTCCCCAGCAGTCGCAGCGACGACAGGTCGTGCTTTTTGGGCCACTCCGGGCCAAAGCGCATAAAGCCGCGAATCGCGGTCGGGGCGCAATACAACACCGAGACACGATATTGCTCGATGATCTTCCACCAGCGATCGGGCTGCGGGAAAGTGGGGCCGCCTTCGTAGATGATGCTGGTTACGCCCGCCATCAGCGGGGAGTAAACGATGTAGCTGTGCCCGGTGATCCAGCCCGGGTCGGCGGCGCACCACCAGCGGTCGTCATCGCGCAGATCAAACACGTAGCGCAGGGTCGTGTAGGTGTAGACGCTGTAGCCGCCATGGGTGTGAACGAGCGCCTTGGGCTTGCCGGTGCTCCCTGACGTGTACAGAATGAAGAGTGGGTCCTCGGCGTCCATCCGCTCGGTCTCGCACACGGCGCTGGCATCCTTCATCGCGTCATGCCACCACACATCGCGACCCTCGACCCAGCCTACCTCGCGCCCGGTGCGCTTGAAGCAGATGACTCGCGTCACCGGGGACTCGCGCTTGAGCGCCTCATCGACGATCTGCTTCAGCTCAACCACCTTGCCGCTGACAAAGGCGCCGTCGCAGGTCACCACGACCTTGCTGGTCGAGTCGACGATCCGGCCGTGCAGCGCCTCCACCGAGAATCCGCCATACACGACGGAATGCACCGCGCCGATCTTGGCGCAGGCCAGCATGGCGATCGGCAGCTCCGGCACCCGGCCCATGTAAATGGTGACCCGGTCGCCCTTCTTGACGCCACTGTCTTTCAGGACGTTCGCGAACTTGCTGACATCCCGCTCCAACTCGGCATATGCGATCGAGCGCTCGCTGCCGTCCTCGCCCTGCCAGATATAGGCGACGGCATTCCGTCGGGCCGTGTGCATGTGGCGATCGAGCGCGTTGTGGACGATGTTTGTCTGCCCGCCCACGAACCACTTGTAGAACGGCGCGTTCGAGCTGTCCAGGACCTTATCCCATTTGCGATACCAGCCCAACTCTTCCGCCCGCGCGGCCCAGAAGGCCTCGGGTTGATCGGCAGCATAGGCGGACAGGCCGTCCCAATCCTTCACCCGCGCGGCACGCTTTACCGCCTCCGAGGGGGCGTAGACCTCGCGGTGAGAAACGTGAACATCCTGGTTATCAATCTGCGACATTTCGATTGGCTCCTAAATGGTTTTGGGAATGACATCCCCCGGTTTTGCCGGTGGATGTCATTCCCAATAACAGGTCAGGCCTCGATGATCTCGATCGAGACCAGAGTCTCGCCTGGCTTCTTCGCTGAGCCCGGATCGCGCTCGGGAATCGCGTTCACCACATCCATGCCCTCGACGACCTTGCCGAATACAGTGTGCTTGCCGTCGAGCCAGGGGGTTGCGATGTGGGTGATAAAGAACTGGCTGCCGTTGGTGCCCGGGCCGGCGTTGGCCATCGAAAGGATGCCGGGACCGCCGTGTCGCAACGAGGGGTGAATCTCATCGGCGAACTTGTAGCCGGGGCCGCCCCGTCCAGTCCCAGTCGGATCGCCGCCCTGGACCATGAAGTCCTTGATCACACGATGGAACATGGTGCCGTCATAGAAGCCCTCACGCGCCAGGAACACGAAGTTGTTGACCGTCTTGGGAGCCTTGTCGGCGTGCAACTCAATAACGACATCACCCCGCGAGGTCTTGATGCGGGCGCTGTACTTCTTCTTCGGGTCGATGACGAGGTCGGGCGGGGACTTGTATTGTTTTGACACTTTCTTTTTCCTTTGTTTGGAAGCCATCTCAGCCGTAGTGGCGAAATCACAGCCCCGTGCGAAGCGCGGGACTGTGATCTCGCCACTGGGAACCGGGACGTCTTCTAGAGATCCGAATATAGTCGATCCAGGCTCAGCTCAGGCGCAACTGTCGCCGTCGTCCTCAACGTTAACGCAGCCGCGCGCAAGCCCAATTGGACGGAATCACTGAGACTGATGTCGTGGGTAAGGCCAAAGACGAGCGTTGCCGTCAGCGCATCACCAGCGCCTGTAGTATCCGCGATTCGAACCTTGACCGCCGGTAGCTGGCCACTCTCGAACTCGGTGGCATAGCACGCGCCTCGCTCGGCCTGCGTGACGACAACCATATTCACCCCAAGATGGACAAGGCGCCGGGCGGTCTGCAACGCCCGATCAGGATCCTGAATTCCGGTCAGACTCTCATGCTCATTCGGGTAATCGCGCCCGATCGCTGTCAGGATAGCCTCGGCTTCGGTCATATTCGGCGTAATGATATCGATTTGCGCCAGGAACGGCGCGAGCCGAGCCGCCCGCTCGTCCGACGTCGGGTCGACGCACACGGGCTTTCCGGCGATTCGCGCCAGACGCAGCGCCGTGTCAAAGGCATCGGCCTCGAGATTCATGTCGAGGACAATCAGGTCAGCCTCGTCAAACGCGTCCGCATTCGCCTCGAGATACGCGCTCGACAGGCGCTCGACGATACGCAGGTCATCCAGGCCCAGAGCAAGATCACCCGTCATATCCAACGCCGCCAAATAGATCCCGGAGGATTCGCCGGGCACTCGTAGCGCGCGAGAGATGTCGATGCCGATTTCATCGGCATGCCGCAGCAGATCGTCGCCCACACTGTCATCGCCAACCGCCGTCAACAGCGTGACGGGCGCGCCAAGCCGGGCCAGGTTCTCGGCTACATTCCGGGCGACCCCGCCGTGTGACGTTCGAATCTCAGACGCATTTGACGATCCTGCAATTGGCGGCCCCAACAGCCGGCCCTTTACATCCAAATTGGCAGATCCGATGACCAGGACTTTGTCACCCATGATGCACCCGCCTTACCGCACCGGCGCGAGCTGCCATGCGGCGAACAACGCAACCGCAAGCACCACCCCAAACTCAACCAGAATCATCGGTGAGATATGGTCCTGCACGTGCTGTTGGGCTAGTCCGACCAGCAAATAGAAGACAGCCAGTAACAGCACGCCAGCGCTCCAATTTGAGACATTCCAGTAGTTGAGGGCCCAGGTGGCCTGGGCGCACACAAGCCCGGTAACAAGGGCAAAAGCCCCCGCAGAACGCAGCCCAATGATGTGCGGCGCCAGCAGGTCAAGCGCCAGTCCCGCGGCGATCACGAAGGTGAGCGTGGCGCTGACAACACTTCGCTCGCGTGCCGAGTACACCAGGGTGAACAAGCCAAATCCAATCGCGTAGGTTACGGCCGTCAGTGCCAGCCTGGAAAGCGCATATCCCCTTGAGCCGGGCGACAGTCCGACATATTCGGCTGTCAATATGACGACGATGAGAACAGTGCCGAACGCCAGGGTGAGCACCCAAAGCGGCCAATTTGGTATTCGAGTCAGCAACACGGCCAGCGCCAGAGAGGCGAATGCAGGCGCGATCCAGAACGGAAACAGAAACGGGATCTCACCGGCGCGCACTTCGGGATGCGCCCGCAACAGCCAATCCGCTCCGGAGCAAGCAAGAACGGGCATCAGCACAATCAACAGCGAGTCCGCCGTAATCGTTACGGTCAATGCCGAACCGAGAAATGCTGTCTGCAGGCGACGGGCGGGCAGGTCCGCAGCGGCGAGCGCGATCGGCGCCAGGGCGATCAAGGCAGCGACCACGAAGGTGCGGTTTCGCGCCTCGACGGCGCCGGAGTCTAGAGAAAGCTTTGAAGAAGAAGCCACGCAGTCATCCATTATCATCGATCGTATGGTCACCGTCTTCGAACTTCAAAACGAAAGTGGCACGATTCGCGCGCTCGGCCAGTACCAGACCATGACGGATGCGTCGGCCGGACTGCCGGCGGGGGCCTACACAACCTTCCGCACGTATTCGGGCGATCGGGTTGTGCGCCTGGCCGGGCACTTCCGCCGTCTCGAAGAGTCGCTGGCGCTGTTGGGCCACACAGTCCGGTTGGATCAGAACGCGGCCCGCGAGGCGATCGCAGCCGCCCGGGAAAGCGCCGGCCATCCCGAGTCGCGATTCCGCTTGACCCTCGTGGCTGGACCGCCTTCGCGCGTCTTTGTCGCAGTCGAGGCGTTCACCCCCCTGCCTCCAGCGGACTATGCGCGCGGTGTGCGGTGCGTGACCGTCCACGCCGAACGATCGAATCCCCACGCAAAAAGCACCGACTTCATCTCAACGGCCGATCAAACGAAACGCCGACTGCCAGCCGGTGTCAACGAGGGGCTCATGGTGGCCGAGGACGGCACACTCCTCGAAGGCCTCAGCAGCAACTTCTTCGCCCTCACCGGTCGGACGCTCCACACCGAGGAAGCACGCGCGCTGGCAGGCCTTACCCGGGCGCTTGTCCTCGAGGTTGCCGCGTCCGACGGGCTCGCCATTGTTCGCCGCGGCATCGGGCTGGCCGACGTGCCCAACGTAGAAGAGTGCTTCATCACCAGCGTCAGCCGCGAGATCCTGCCTGTCGTCGGGATCGACGATCAGCAAATCGGCTCGGGCGCGCCGGGTCCGCGAACCCGCGCGCTGATGGCCGCCTTTGCCGACCTTGCTCAGCGCGAGGCGCAGCCGATACTGCCCCGCTAGAAAGCCTCCGCCTCTGGTGGAATCAGGGCGCTTTCGCGTCAAGCCCAAGCACGATCACGATATCCGCGCCAACAGCCGGGTTAATCTCGCGTCTGGGGTCCGGCGCGGGTCGGATGCCAAGCGCCTCGGCGACGGCGCTCACGGTCGCGGGTTTGCCAGCGTAATCCGTGAACTGCGTCTTCACATAGTCAAATCGTCCATCCAGGGAGTTGCCAACGTCGACGATCAGGAAACCGCGTCCTTCCAGCAATTGGCGCACCCGGCTGGCAAATCCTACCTGCTCAGTGCCATTCAGAACGATGATCCGGGCATTTTCGGCCTTCCAGTCTGTTGGCGCTGGCGCCACCGTTCCTCCGCCCTTTTGAATCTCGGCCGCCGTATTGGCGCCGGCGGTAAACAGCGCGTTTCGCAGCTTTCTGATTTCGGTCTGGACCGGCACCTCAACCTGGTAGCCCTCAGGGGTCGTCACGTTTTCGGTGTAGTTCTGATCGATGACGGCGGTCCGAATGTTCTTGCGATCAACATCCTTGGCAAGCAACGCCAACCGCTGAATCAGGTCAAGGGGCATGTCGGTCTTGAGAGAGTTCTTCAGGTTGCTCCACAGCTCATCGGAGCCCGCCAGCAGGGCTGGTAGTGTTCGCGGATCACCGGTCACTTTGTCGCGGACGGCAAAAATAACCTGTTGCTGTCGGCGGGCCCGATCAAAGTCGCCCCCAAAGGTCGCCCGCGTTCGGGCGTATTTCAATGCGGTGGCGCCATCCAAGGTTCTGATCCCGCGGGTGACGGTGAAAGTCTCAGTCCCGAAACTGCTGGTCGGGTACCGCTTATCGACGATGTCCTCCGGCACATCCACCGTCACCCCGCCGATCCGATCCACAAAATCTTCGAACGCGGTGAAGTTGATTCGCGCGTAGTAATTGATCGGAACACCGAGCAACGCTTCGACCGTCTTCTTCGCAAGCGCGGGTCCGCCACCGGGATAGTCATCAAGATCGCCCTTGTAGTTGGCGGTGTTAATCCGGTCGCTCCCATAGCCCGGGATCGGCACCCATAAATCCCGAGGGATGGACAACATGGCGGCCGAAAGGGACACCGGGTCGAGAGACAGCACCATCATGGTGTCGGTGCGATGCCCTTTCTCGCCATCACCAGCCCTCTGGTCTATTCCCAGCAAGAGCAGATTGATCCGCTCTTTGCCATTCCAGGGTTTTGGCAACTCAAACCGCACAACACTGGTGTCGGTGATCGGCCCGGTAACCGTTGCCAGCGGCGCAGGCTGCAAGATGTCGATGACCGCCGTTACCTGGTTGGCCGAAAAGTCGCGCCCCCAGTTGAACGCGTAGATGCTCGCCGCGACACTCAGCGCAAACAAACCCAGCATCACCCAGAACCTCTTCAGCCTAAACATGCCGCGGCAATATATCACGCGCAAAAACGGGAGTATGATACGACCATCCCCCCGGGGGGGATTAGACGACTATCTAGAACCGCGAGGAGAATACACATGAACACCAAGACTGTGAACGTGCCTAACATCGGCTGCGACGGCTGCGTCCGGACAATTCAGAACGAAATCAGGGACCTGCCCGGCGTTGTCGAAGTCAAGGCCGATGTGAAGACAAAGATCGTCTCTGTCAAGTGGGACGACAAGACCAATTGGCAGACGATCGCCGGCAAACTTGCCGAGATTGACTACCCGGCCGTTGAGCTGGCGAATCCCGTCTAGCCCATTCAAACCGGTCAACCCTAAGGGTTGACCGGTTTACGATCGCCATGACCGACACCCCTCTCCGCTCCATCGATCTGCCCATCACTGGGATGACCTGCGCCAACTGCGCCACCACGGTCGAACGTGTTTTGCGCAAAACTCCCGGCGTCTCCGGCGCCGCCGTCAATTACGCCAACGAACGGGCCTCCGCCCAGTTTGACCCGACCCAGGTTTCGGCCTCGGCCCTGATCGAGCGCGTCCGTAATGCCGGGTACAACGTGGCTACAGCCAAGGCCGATCTGCCACTGCTGGGGATGACCTGCGCAAATTGCGCCAATACGATCGAGCGCACCCTGAATAAGATGCCGGGCATGGCCGCCGCCTCTGTCAACTATGCCAGTGAGCGGGCGACTGTTGAATACGTGCCCGGCGCGGTCGGCATCGCCGACATGGTCGCCGCAGTGCGCAAGGCCGGCTACGATGTGGTGACCGCGGCAGCCGAGGACAACGGGCAGGATTTGGATGCGGAGGGGCGGGCCCGGGCGGCCGACATCGACGCCCGCTGGCGGCGGGTGGTCGTGGGCTTTGTGTTTGGCGTGCCATCGATTGTCCTGGCGATGGGCCGCGACTTTGGGTTGCTCGACAGCTTTATCCCAATGACATTCCAGCATAGCCCGGCTTTTCACTGGCTTCTGTTCGCGCTGGCGCTGCCGGTCCAGCTCTATGTCGGACAGCCCTTCTTCAGCCATGCCTACAAGGCCCTGCGCAACGGCGCGGCAAACATGGACGTGCTGGTGGCGCTGGGGTCGGGCGCGGCATTTCTGTACTCGCTTTATGTGACGGTGTTCAACACCGGCGGGCACGTCTACTTTGAGACGGCAGCCCTCATCCTGGCCCTGATCAGCGTCGGGAAGTGGATCGAAGCAAAGGCCAAGGGCCGCACAAGCGAGGCGATCAAAAAACTGGTGAACCTGCGGCCAAAAACCGCCCGGGTCGAGCGAGACGGCGCAGAGATCGAGATTTCCGCGTCGCGCCTGTCGATTGGCGATCTGGTCGTGGTCCGCCCGGGCGAGCGAATTCCCACCGACGGCGTCGTGGTCAGTGGCGGGTCATCTGTTGATGAGAGCGTCATCACCGGCGAGAGCGTGCCGCGCGACAAACGCCCGGGTGATTCAGTCACCGGCGCCACAATCAACAAGGAGGGCGCGCTCCGAATCGAGGCGACTCGGGTTGGTCGCGACACCGCCCTCGCGCAGATCATCCGGCTCGTCGAGCAGGCCCAGGGCAGCAAGGCCCCCATCCAGGCCCTGGCCGACCGGGTATCCGCGATTTTTGTGCCAGCGGTCCTGGTCATCGCTCTGCTGACCTACATCGCCAACATCCTGATCACCCAGAATTTCGAGACGGCCCTGGTGAATGCGGTCGCTGTGCTTGTCATCGCCTGCCCGTGCGCGCTTGGCCTGGCAACGCCGACCGCGATCGTGGTCGGAATGGGTCGCGGCGCGGAGAACGGCATCCTGTTCAAGAACAGCGAGAGCCTCGAGCGCGCGTCGGCGCTGACGACGATCGCGCTCGACAAGACGGGGACCATTACTCGCGGCGAGCCCGCCCTTGTGGAGCGGGTCGCTGCGTTTGGCAGCGAACTGGCATCCGATGAGGTCCTGCGACTGGCGGCAAGCGTGGAGAAGGCCAGCGAGCATCCGCTCGCCCAAGCGATTGTGCGCGCCGCGGCCGAACTGAAGCTCAAGCTCGCTTCAACAGAAGGATTCACGGCCATTGCGGGACGCGGCGTCTCTGCTCGTGTCGGCAACCTCACCGCCCTAGTAGGCAGTCCGCGCTTCATGGATGTGGCGGGCATCGCGATCGCGCCCGACGATGCTGAGCGCATTCGGGCCTGGGAAGGCCAAGGTCGTACGGTTATGGCGCTGGCGCTCGATGGCGTGCTGGCGGGCCTTTTCGCCGTCGCCGACACGATCAAGTCCGAGTCCCCGGTGGCCGTTGCAGCCATGCGCGCGCAGGGCATGCAAGTCGTGATGATCACCGGCGACAACCCGCGTGCAGCCCGTGCGATCGCCGATCAGGTCGGCATTGCCGAGATCGAGGCCGAAGTCCTGCCCGAGCAGAAGTCGGATGTGATCAAACGCCTGCAGGCAGCGCCTGCTACCTCGGATGGGCGGACCCGGGTGGTGGCGATGGTCGGGGACGGCATCAACGACGCGCCCGCTCTCGCCCAGGCTGATATCGGCGTGGCGATGGGCACTGGCACCGACGTCGCGATCGAGGCGGCCGACATCACCCTGATGGGCGGCGACCTGCGCAAGCTTCCCCAGGCGGTGCGCCTGTCGAAGGCCATTGTGCGCGGGATCCGGCAGAATCTGTTCTGGGCGTTCTTCTACAACGTCATTCTGATCCCGGTCGCCGCGGTGGGGGTGTTTGCCCAGTATGGCCCGATCCTGGCGGCCGGCGCGATGGCTTTCAGCTCATTGTTTGTCGTCTCGAACAGCCTAAGGCTTAAGCGTGTGGCTCTCGACGGCTAGCTGTGTTCTGGATCGGCAGTAATCGGGGATAGCGCTTCGCTGTCCTCTTCCGGCGGTGGCGCCAATCGCTCGAATATGGCGTCGCGCGCCAGATCATCAGGGATCTGAAAACCAACGGACATGGCCGCACCAATCTGTATGCGTCCGCCGGCTTGGCTATTCCCAGCAAGAAGCCTGAACTCAAGCGCATTCGCCGAACGACTCACGTCGTCGATCACCATGAGTTCCGTTGCCTCGACATCGAGACAAATGTCGCCTGCCCAACAATACTTTTGAGAATACAAGTATCGTACAGTCCCTCGAACTGAGATCCGATCGAATGCAAACAACGTGTCGCCGGCGAGGACTAGCAACGTGTCCGCCGCGGCGTTCACGGCTGGAATCCAGGTCAGTGGGCCGAAAGCCGGCAGCGTGCGGCGGGCCGGCGTCTCGATGCGCGTCGCGGTTTCTGACACTGCGCGGACCCGGGCCAGCACGTTGCGAGCACGGTCATCCGAAACCGAAACAATAATTACGGCACCCAACGCCAGAAGAAAGGCGAGGCCAAGCAATTGCGCAAGTTGCGAACCCAAAGCATCAGACACAGAACAATATTACTCCATCCCGTGCCACCAAACTGCGCCCCAGGAAAACGTTACCAACGTTACCAACGTTATCAACGTTACCAACCTTATCAACGATCCCTACTGGCCTATAATCCCGCCCCGATGACGTCCCATATCAAGTTATTCAACCCAGGCCCCGTCGAGGTGCGCCGCGAGATTCTGGACGCCCAATCCGAGTGGATGATCGGCCATCGCGGCAAGGCCTTCGAGGCGTTGTACGCCCGCATCCAGACCGGACTTCGGCAGGTCTTCGGCACCGCGAGCCGGGTATTCGTTTCGACCTCTTCGGGTAGCGGCCTGTGGGAGGCCGCGGCCCGCAATTGCGTCAGCGATGACCCGGCCCGGGGCGTGCTCGCCCTGGTGTGCGGCGATTTCAGCGAACGCTGGGCGGATGTGTTCGCTCGCAATGGAAAGGCCGTGACGATCCAGGAGGTCGCGCGCGGACAGGCCAACACCGCGGACAGTGTCGCCGCGGCGCTGCGGGCGCGCACCGTGCCATATGATGCCATCGCGGTCGTGCACAACGAAACCAGCACCGGAGTGCGCAATCCCCTGGCTGAGATCGTCGGGGCGATCCGCGCGCATGCGACGGAAACCTTAATCCTCGTCGACGCGGTGAGCTCGCTGGCCGGCGACAAAATCGACGTGGACGGCCTGGGTCTCGACGTGACGCTGACATCTTCGCAGAAGTGCTTCGGCCTGCCACCCGGCCTCGCCTTTGCCGCGGTGAGCGACCGCGCCCTCGCCCGCGCGGCGACAATCCCGAATCGCGGCTATTACTTTGATTTCCTCGAACTCGAGGCATTTGGGACAAAGAACAACACACCCTCGACACCGGCAATCTCGCTCATGCGGGCCCTGGACCGCCAGCTCGCCGACATGCTGGCCGAAGGGCTGGAACGGCGTTATGCCCGCCACGCGGCGCTGGCCCAGATGACCCGCGAGTGGGCTAAAGAAATGGGCTTCGAGTTGTTTGCCGCGCCAGGGTTTGAGTCACAAACGGTGACCGTGGTCAAGAACACCCGCAAGGTGGATGTTGCCGCGCTCAACACGTCGCTGGCTGCGCATGGGCTAAGCATCGCCGATGGTTACGGCGGGCTCAAGGGCAGGACATTTCGGATCGCGCACATGGCCGACACAACGGTGGCGGATATGCGCGAGCTCCTCGCTGCCATGACCGAACACTTGAACCATGGTTGAATTTGCCCACTCGGCGGTGTTTGACGTGCGCGACTACGAATGCGATTTGCAAGGCATCGTCAACAACGCCAACTATCAGCACTATCTGGAGCATGCGCGGCACTTGTATCTGCGTGAGCTTGGGATCGATTTCTCGGTGTTGAGCGCGCGCGGCGCGAACCTGGTGGTCATACGGGTTGAGATCGACTATCTCTCACCGCTGCGAAGCGGCGAGTCGTTCGTCGTGCGCAGTCGTCTGGAACGGGTATCACGAGTGCGCTTTGTCTTTGTCCAGGAGATCGACCGAGCCAGTCGCCAGCCGGTGGCCCGAGCAAAGATCTTCGGCGCGACGATGGATGCTTCCGGCCGCGCTACTCGCCCCCCACCCGAAGTCGAAGCCGTAATGTCGCCAATGGCCTTGACCTGACAGATGACAAGTGCTGCCTATGCGAAAGGCCGCTCAGGGCGCCAATTGCTGCATCAAGTATCCGAGTCGGATCTTCGCATTCGCATATAGATAGTCATTCCCAGCCGCCTGGGCAAGCTCTCCTGCCTTCTCCAGATCGGCGATCGCCGCCTTGCGTTCGGGAATCCCTTCGTATGCCGAAGCGCGCAGATAGTATGGGATTGGATCCTTCGGTCTGAACGCAATCACCCCGTTCAAGTCTTTGAGCGCCTGTTCGTATTCAAGGGCCGCCAACCATACCTGCGAACGCTCAAGCAGAAAATCCGCCTCTCCCAAGGCCGTGCGCGCTTGAGCGTAGGCGATTGTTGACTCGGCGCTGCGGGTGACGGGAAGCATGGCTCCCTGCCAGATGAGCAACATCGCATTTGATGGCGAGATGGCCAGCCCGGTTTCAATCGCGCTCAACGCCGCCGCTGGATTGCGCTTTTGCGCCGCGGCCTGGGCCGCGCTCACCGCATCCCGAATCGGATCCTCCGGAAACAGAGTGTCGCGGAAAACATAGCCCAACCCAAGCATAAACAGGAACGCCGCCAGGGTGCTCCCCGCAACGATCAACACACGGCGCTGGCGACGGGCCGCGATCGCGTCAAGCTGCCAGCCCGCTTCGTCCGCATCCACCCCCAACCGCGCGCGTAACGCCCGATATTGATCACCGCCGCCGCACGCTCGCAGCACTCGAGTGGCGTCTCGCTCCAGGCGCGCGCAGAAGTCCTCATAGCGCGACCGTTCCGAACGGACATCCGTGCCGGCCACTTCCTGATACGCAAGCATTTCGCCCGCCTGCGCAACGGCCGTCAGCACCTCCTCAACCGTGGCGCGAGTTATTCCGCCCTCGCTCTTCTCAAGCCCATTCAAAATCGCCCGCAACGCGTCCGCGTCGTTGAGCTGGTCGTGTTGCTGCTGCAGTTTTCCCACGCCAGGATTGTACCGTCCCACTGGCCTAGAATATCGGGATGGACTTAACGCCCCACACGCCCGAAACGACTCGCCTGCTTCAGGATCTGTTGCGTATAGACACAACAAATCCACCCGGCAATGAAACGCCCTGCATCGACTTCATCGCCCGCACCCTGGCCGGTGAGGGCATTGAGTCGACGGTCATTGAAAGCGCTCCTGGCCGTGGAAATCTGGTCGCCAGGCTCACTGGTGATGGCACGCTCCCGCCTATCCTCCTTTTCGGCCACGTCGATGTCGTTCCGGCGGAGGCCGACAAATGGCAGCGGCCGCCGTTCAGTGGCGACTTGCATGACGGCATCATTTGGGGTCGCGGCGCCACCGACATGAAACACATGGTCGCAATGGAGCTGATGACCCTCATACAGCTCAAGCGCGAAGGCATCGGCCTGAAACGGGACGTCATCTTCATGGCCAACGCCGACGAGGAAACCGGCGGATTGATGGGCGCGGGGTTTATGGTTCAGAATCACCCTGACCTCATCCGGGCCGAGTATGCCCTGACCGAGGGTGGCGCATCGAGCATCGAACTTGAAGGCCGCAGCTTCTTTGTGTGCAGCACAGGCGAAAAGGGTTCGGCCCGCTTCACCGTGCGCGGACGGGGAAAGCCCGGGCACGCCTCGCAGCCACATCTGGACAACGCCATCCTGCCTCTGGCAGTGGCGCTGCAACGAATCATCGAGACGCCCCTGCCCCTTCACATCACCCCGACGACCCGCGCGCATGTCGAGGCGCTGGCGTCGGGCGTAAGCGCGGGAACTGCCGAGATGCTGCGGGCACTGCTTGACCCGGAGACACATTCTGATGCGCTGGCCGAACTGCCGCTCGCTGAACCCGTCAAGCGCCGGCTCAATGCCATATTCCGAAACACCGCCACGCCGACGATTCTGCAGGCTGGCAGCAAGATCAACGTCATCCCGGCGGAGGCCATCGCGCAAGTGGACTGCCGCGTTCTGCCAGGCACGACCCCCGAGTCAATCGCGGCTGAGGTGCGCGCCGTTGTTGGGGATCGCGTCGAGGTCGAGTTCGGGCGCTTCAATCCAGGCCAGGAATCAGATCCCGCTTCCCCGCTGCTCGAAACCATAAAGCGCTGCCTCGGCGCGCGTGTTCCCGGGTCCATCGTGGTGCCAGGTTTGATCGCAGGCGGCACCGATGCCCGGCACGTCAACAAACTGGGGATCAAGACCTATGGCTTCATCCCCGCCCGCTACGAGGGCCCGAATATGACCGGGCTTGCGCACGCCCACGACGAGCGAATCAGCGTCGCGAACCTCATGTTCGGCACTCAGGTGATCTACGACGTCGTGCGCGCGGCGTCAACCTAAACAGCGAACAGCGCCCGGAAAGATCACAAGCCCCGCGCTTCGCGCGGGGCTTGTGATCTTTCCGGGTGTAGTTTGGATGACGTCTACGCTTTAGAGGCGTCTTCGTCGGCGGGCGGCTCGTTCTTGACCTCGTGGGCGGGCGCGGGCTCCGCCCGGCGCGCCAAATCCTCATTGATCTTCTTGAGCGTGTCAACCACGCCGGTCTTGACCTCAGACACGATCTGTGGTCCGCGGGCGGTCTCCCACGCTTCCTTGGCCTTGGTCTTGGCCTTGTTCAGAGCCGGGTCGGTCTGGGCCGATTCGACCGCCTCGTTCAGGCGCTTCACGAATTGTTCCAGACCCGCTGCAAGTTCCTTCTCAATGCTCCTGCGCTCCTCCGACTCCCAGGCGGAGCGCACGACCTTGCCCAGGTTCTCGCCCAAGCGGTTCAACTCGGCAACCAGGCTCGAGGTTTGGGGGTTGTTCTGATCTGACATGTGTTTTGCCTCCGAATAACTGGGCGATCGTACACCCGCTTTGTTATACGGCTGCTTGAGATCAAGGTTGCGCAAGCGCTTCTGAGCGCAAGTTCGTCGCGAGCCAATCCGCGATCTTCGTCGCGATCTCGGGCCTCAGAATCACGGTCAGATGGGTGCCGTGCGTCACAGGGAGTATTTCCGCACGGTGAGCGGCCGACAACAGCGCCTGCGCATTGGCGAATGGCACTGCGATATCTGCGCGCCCATGCACGAGCAGGATCGGGCGGGCGCCAAGGGCAGAAATCGCGCGGGCCGTGTCAAATCGGCGAATCATTTCGTAAAGCGTTTCCGGCCCAGCCGCATATCCCCGCATTGATCGCCAGCCACGATAGAAATCGCCAGCCGATCCCCAGCGGAACACGCGAAGATTTCCAGGCAGCAGCATCGCCGCTCCTTCCCGAAGAATCGTCCTGCGCCGGACGGGCCTGAGGGCCACCGGCGTTGACACCAACACAAGCGCGGACACGCGCGGGTCATGGGCGCTTAACCATACCGCCTGGTTCCCGCCAAACGATATCCCGATCGCGCCAAGTTGAGCTGCCGGAAATCGCTGGCAAAGCCAATCCAGCGCGGCAAGCGCAGCGCGCTGGGTGTTTTCAACGGTGGTCGGCACGTTCATGAAATCGCCATGCCCCGGCGGGTCGATGCTGAGAACTGCGATGCCGCGGGCATTCAGCTCGCGCACGAGCGGCCACTTGAACGCAAGGCGATTGTCTCCCGCCCCGCACAACAGCAGCACCGCGCAGTCGCAGTCCATCGCTGGCAGGAACAGCGTACCGGGTAAGGACGGCATGAGAGACGCCGGCGCGACGATCGGCACGCCATCCCGCTGCAATACCAGCGAAGTCGGGGCGACCACGGTCTCAGTTGTTGACGGGAGTTGATGCGGGAGCGACACCGGGATTGACACCGGCTCAACTTGCCGAAACTCGGATGGGTTCGGCGCGACCAAGGCGCTTAGCGGATTGGCACGCGCGCCAACGACGGCGCCAAAAAGGGCCGATGTGACGAACCCAATGAATGCGCCAGGGATCAGAAGCGCTAACGTGGTTGGCCCGACATCAGCGCTAACTGCAAGCGCCGCTCCCCCGACCAGAAAAACAACTGACAAACACCCCGCGAGTGTCCGCTGCGGCCCCGAAATCATCAGCCCGGGCCAGTTCGCGATGGCAGCCAACGCCTGCCAGAGTCCGAGCCCAACCAGACAAGACGCCAAGAATGCTATCGCCATATTCGCAACGGCCAGTGACACAGCGACTCGCGCCGCTTACGGATGGGCCCGGCAGGATTCGAACCTGCAACCCACGCCTTATGAGGGCGCTGCTCTGCCATTGAGCTACAAGCCCGGACAAAAAGATTGTACACCGTATACTCGCCAAGAAATGACTCGAACTCTTTGCCTACTTGTTGTTTTGTTGCTGGCAGCCTGCAGCAGTGTGCCGGTTACGCTTACGCCATCGGCGCGCCCACCGGTCAGGCGTGTTTCCGAGGCGCCCATCCTCCCGGTGGTTTCTCCAGAAATGCGGGCGCTGTATGCAGATGGGCAAAAGGCGGGCAACAATCCGCGGGCCTTCTCCAAGCTGGGCGACTGCATGACGGACAACGCCGAGTTTCTTGTCCCGCTGGCCAAAGGCAACTACGACCTTCGGCAATATGGCGGGCTGAAGCCCGTCATCGACAAGTTTTTCGGCGCGCCCGCGCGCCAGGGCAAACCTTGGGCGCTCGATTCCTTTGCGACTCCAGGCCTGTCCGCCGCGGGCGGATTTAACTCGGCGGGTCCGTTGGATTCGACCTGGTCGGATCCTCAGTGGTGCCAGAGCGGCGAAACCCCGCTCGCCTGCGAGTATCGCGTGACGCGGCCGAGCGTCGCCTTGATTATGTTCGGGACGAATGATGTCGCCGCGACCGAACTAGACGCCTATGAAACCTACTTGCGACTCATCATCACTCAAACGCTCGATCGCAAAATCGTTCCACTCCTTCACACCTTTCCAACCCGCCCCGAGAACCCGGAGCGGTCAACGCAGTTGAACGAGATCGTACTCAAGGTGGCGGCCGACGCAGGCGTGCCGCTTGTCAACCTCAATCGGGCCCTGGCCAACCTGCCAAACCAGGGCGTCGGGATTACCGACACAACGCATTTGTCCATCCCACCGGATGGGCGCGTCGACGTTTTCAGCGAGGAAAACCTGCGCTATGGGTTCACCCAGCGCAACCTGGTTACGCTTCAAGCGCTGGAGGTGGTCTTGCGCGCCGTAGGCGGACTGCCCTAATGCTTATCGATACCCGCACACCCGCCACTCGCCTCCCTCGTTGACGGTCTTGAACTGCTTTTCCGCCAGGCTGACCTCCCGCGACTCGCCGTTGTAGCTGGTGACGATCTTGCCTGCGCAGGCCACATACGACGCGGATCCTTCTGAGCCCGCGACCTGACAGGTCAGACCCTCGACCCGCGCGTTGAGGGCCTTGAAAGACGATGCCTCAATACGCGCCTGGGCCTCCCAGGCGCCGCACGAGAGGCTTACCATCTGGTTGACATTGCTGGAGGCGCGCGCCCGCAGATAGGTTTCAACCTGCTGCGCCGGCGGGGCGCCCGCCGCGCATGCCGCAATGAGCAGCGTGGCCGCCAGAACGCCAATCGCCATGGTGGGGATTCGTTTTTTGATCACCCTATAATTCTGCCATGCGAATGGGGTCGAGCCGCCTGAACGTCATCGCGGCAATCGCCGTCGTTATGTTCATCCTGGTGATGGGGGTCGTTGCCGTAAGTGGGCTTGCGACGCAGGGGTCCGTGCCGCCACAAAGGTCCGCCGAGCCAGCCATCACCTTCTATGTGATTGCATCCCCAACGGCGCGCGCCACCGATGTTGTCGCGCAGCCGACTGATGTCGCAGCGCCGCCGCCGGCGCCGTCTCCGACACCCACGCCGCGGATCTACGTTGTCGAAGACGGCGACACGCCCTGGGATATAGCCCTGAAGTTCCGCATGAGCGTCGATGACCTGCTCGCCGCAAACCCCGGAGTCAATCCGTCATTGCTGCGCCCGGGCGCAAGCCTCGTCATCCCCGGACCTGGCGCGCCGCCTGTGACGGTGTCCCGGCCCATCACGCTCGATGCCATCGTATCGAACCTGGTCAATGTCGACGGGGTGAATCTGGCGCTTCGAAAAGGTCCAGGAACCAGCCAGGACCTGATGGTTCGACTGCCTGCATTTTCACCGTTGAAGATCCTGGGGCGAACCGCCGACAGCGCGTGGCTTAAGGTCGCGACGACCGATGGACAGGAAGGCTGGGTGTTTACCCTTTACCTTGACATTCAACCCAATCTGGGAATGGGCAGTCTGGCTATTTTGAGCCGAGAAGTCGCCCGGCCGCCGGTGGCTGCAGCGGTTCCGGTCGCCACAGCCAGGCCCGGCGCACCAGCCCGTCCGGTGGGCCCGTCGAGTTATCCGTACATCTCGGGCACCTCGGGCCGGGCCAGGACGATTTTTGCCGCGGGCCAGAAACTTGGAAATCGGCCGGGCAGCGTTGCCCTGGTGGGCGACAGCAATACTGACAATCCCGCGTTCTTCAAGCCCTTCGCCTGGGGAGTCTACGATTTAGCCGGCTTTTCGTATTTGCAGGACACGGTCAACTTCTTTCAATCCTCATTCCTGCATGACAGCCCGGCCGCCATCGGCG
>Ga0073900_10000462_pt1 | contig 27228 bp, 29 predicted proteins | sample KloWWTmetKNB5Kit_FD_66666 | JGI IMG/M metagenome (GOLD analysis project Ga0073900, IMG submission 66666) | Active sludge microbial communities from Klosterneuburg, Austria, studying microevolution and ecology of nitrifiers - Klosterneuburg... | ecosystem: Engineered > WWTP > Aerobic digester >...
TCAATGGTCTCGGTGCACGCCGCGAGCAACTGGCTAAGCAGCGCGCGCGCGTCTCGTGTTTGGTCGGTAGTAGGCATCTCGTCGAGTAGGATGCTCAAGTCGCCCGCATACGATTCCCAATCGGGATTGGTGTTTTTCATGATGCCACCTTCACGCCCAAGAACGCAAACAGCGCGCCCACCGCTTCCCGGACCTGCCCCGGCGCCGACACGCGCGCAGCAAGTAGCTCACAGATGTAGTCGGATGCGTCGCGCTCGGACTCGCATACGACGCTCGACTGCACACGCTCGCCAGATATGCAGCGCTCGTAGGTAGTGACCGTGCACGTGCCGGTCGTACGGTTAGTGACGGAACGGAATCGGATACTCATTGGATTGTCCTTCTGTTTGTGTGCAGGTCGCATCCCGCATACGGACTTAGGGAATGCATGTGTCATGCCACGTCCACACAGCACCGAAATCATCAATGGTTCGTGCGCGTGTCAAAACGGACGCATGGCATCTCGTGCCGGCCATGTTGTCACACCGTGTTTTGCGCTAGGAAACGGCGTGTCACCGTGACGCAGCGAATGCGCGAGCGTGCCAATCGTGCGCAGGTCGGAGCGCGTGGTGCGTAATCTGTTACGCAGTGCGAAGTGAGCGACGCGGTTAGGTGCGTAATCGGTTACGCGGTACGGTACCGCAGTGTGGCAAGGGATTCACAGTGTACGAACATTGCACAGTGGTCGTGTGTCAAATCTGACGCGGTGTGTGAGGGAACTCACGGTATTGCGGTGCACACCTACCGTCCGTAGTACCGCCCACCGCCGCACACCCCACCGCTAGTACCGGAACCATCGGCCCGCCCATACGGTATCACGCACGGTACCGACCGACGGTGACGGAGCTACGCATTACGCGCGCGCACCGAGTCCGGTACCGATACCGACTCCGACCGAGCGACGGACCGGTGCGGTGCCGGGGGCGTACGGATTCGGGCGGGGGTACGGTGCCGTCGCGGGGGACGCCAGCACACACCATCTCCCGTCTCGATGTAGGTGCGTATCACACACGCCAGCCCAGTGCTTCGCAGTCACGCCGCACGGTAGCCGAGCACACCACCGAGCACCGATTGACGGACTCATCACGACCGAGCTGCGTTCGCACCGTTGCCGGCCTTCGATGGGCCAAGTGCAGCCGGAATCGGTTCGGTGCTCCGTAGTGACTAGCAGGGGAGCATCAGCCGAAGCTGTTTCCATGCCCGAGCTGGGTGCGATTCATGGCGCCGGTTCCATGAACGCAAGACGTACTCGTGCGCAAATATCGGTCGCTCGTGAGCTTCGCTCAATCTCGCTCCCTTATTTGCTGCTTTCTCCGGAGGACCGTGCAGGTCCGACTCCGGAAAAGAGGGCGTAACAGGTAGACGAAAGAGTCGCAAGCTCGTGGGTAAGGAACCCACTCCTTGCTCCAATAAGGAAGGTACGAAATCGGGGGTCGGCGTGTCAACGAAAATCCGACATACCGTACCGCACCGTCATGTCGATTTTTCAGAACTCCGCAGAATCGTGGGTACCGTTCCGAAAATGAATGATCGTTCAGTTGCGCAAAATACCCCAAAAATACGTATCGACAAGTCGACAAGTCCATGTCAAGGTACATGTAGGTCCTGGAGGTGCGGATGAGCAAAGTAAAGGGCAAGAAATACATCACGATTGGCATCAGAGACGAGGAATATGCCGCGTATCAGCGGCTCGCGTGGGCGGCAAAACTCACGGTGACCGAGCAAGTCACCGACGTGGTGAGCGCGTTCATCTCCGGCACGGTGCAGGGGATGGACATCGAGCAGCTCGTTAGGGAACAGGAGGCCGCCCGCAAGAGCCGAGCGGAGCTGAGAGAGGCCGCCCGCTTCCTTGCCAAGAAGTCGAGCTACGTGATGCCGGTCCCGGTGATCGGAGACCCGAACCCGGAGTTCGCAGATACGCCGCAGCGCGCCATGCGCGAGCTGAAGAAGGAAATGAGGACCCGCCATGATGACTGAGCAGCTACCAATCGATGAAGAGAAGCAGAAGCGCATCCAGAAAATCATGGAGGAGCTCCGCGCCAAAGGCTACGGCGGCCCGCCCATTGCGGTTCCTTTCAAGCCCACCAAAAAGAAGAGCATGAAGGGCGCCCGCAAGTGATAACGTTATCAGCGAAATAGTTCCTTGACTTACTAGAGTTCCTCGTGTAACTACCTTGCGTGGTTAGGAAGATAAATGTTGGGTTCAGTGACGAAGAGCACGAGGCGATAGAGATCGCCGCTTGGTACTTGCGCAAAACCCCGACCTCCCTCGTTCGTGACCTCGCGCGTGAGTGGCTTCAGGACTCATCCGACATTTTGGAAGCAGCAAAACAGGAGAAAGCAAAACATGGCGACGCCCCTATTTCGTGTGGTGATGAAGAACAAGCAGGCGAAGGAGTTCGTGAACGTGGCGGTCATCTTTGACAAGACCGGCGACAAGCCCGCAGCCATGCTCTTGGAGAAGCCGTTCAAGGACAAGCCCGGCGTCGAGAAGATTGAAGTGACCATGTCCGACGGCACCGTCATCTCATCGACCGACTACTACATCAACCTGTACGACGGAGAGCGCTAGCCCATGCGCTTCCCCGGCTTCTTCGGCACAGACAAAACCATCGTGGCTGCCTACTTCAACCTGGAGCTGGAGCACGAAGAGCTGCGCCTTACGAAGCCGGACGAAGCGAAGAAGGTCTACAAGCGCCTCCGTCACCTCTGGGAAACGATGCCGACCACCGACCAGGCTCGCCTGAATCGGTACTACGGCTTTTGCGCCGGTGAGCTCTCATGAACCCGCGCATACCAATGATAACCCGTGAGCAAACTCACGCAGCCGGTGCCGCATGGCCGCTCTTCCTCGGCCGCGCCATCGGCATGGCGATGAAGTTCCAGCGTGATAACGTTATCAGGACACTCGACGCGGCGCGTCAGAGACTGAACCGCAAGATGCTTGCGGACCTGAAGAAGTACAACGCCAAGCTCCGCAAGCAAAACACGAAGAAGCTCCGGGCGGTCATGCCGTCCGTCATCAAAGCCGAAAAGGATGCGCGAAAATATGAGCGATGGGTCCAACAAATGGCCGAAGCCGCCGAGCAGCGAAGACTCAACGCCCCGTCCGAGCTACTCGGCTTTGGGGACGACGCTGGGGGAGTTGATAGCGGAAGTGAAGAGCCGAGCATCTTCATGCCCCGAGCCTCCGACATCGCAGCCGTCGATCGGACGAAAGTTCGATAGTGGGAAAGCACGTTTTTCGCTGGTACCTCTACGAGCAATGCAGGAAGTGCAAGCCGTGCTTGAGGTTGGTGCGGGGAGATACGGCGACGACAACTGGAGAATGGTTGAAAACGCTCCTACCCGCTATTTCAACGCCACCATGCGACACCTGTTCGCATATCGGCTGGGTGAGGTCGTGGACCCCGACGACGGTCGGTCGCACCTCGCGCACGCCATCTGCTCACTCCTCTTCATCGAAGAGCTACGGCAGGAACTATCCCTCCAAGCGAAGCAAAAAGCAGAAGCTGTGGGCGTCGACCGGGATATCCGTCCACTCGATGCATCAAGAGGCCCAGTCATCCGCAGCGCGCACGCCGAAATGAAAGAGACCTACGCCGCGAACATAGAGGACCTGCTCCCGCTGAATATCGACCCAAGAACGCTGGAGGGCTGGAAGTACGCGAAGCAAAACTCTGTTCCACAGATACTGACTCACCAGGAGTACATGGATGCCATTCAAAAGCGAAAAGCAGCGGGAGTGGATGCTGGCAAACAAGCCGGAGCTCGCCGCAAAGTGGGAAGCCGAAAGCGCGCCAAACGAGCGCCTGCCAACGCGCGTCCGTCCAAAAGCCGTAGCAAAACCAAAAACAGGAAAAGGTAAGAAGCGATGAATCTCGATATCGAACTCTTCGACGGCTGGTGCATGCTCGAAATCCAACCAGCCGCAGCCGACGTAAAGACCGAGGGCGGCCTCGTGCTCCCGGAGTCTGCCGCCCGCAAGCTGGAGCAAAAGCCCGGCCTGCTCATCATCCGCATCTGCGCCGAAGACGACGGCGTTGTGTCAGAGCGCAATCCCAAGGGCCTCAAGCTCGGCGAGCGCACCATGCTCGTGAACAAGGGCGAAGGCGACACCGCCGAGTTCAACTACCAGAAGGGCCGCTACGTGATGTGCAAGCTCACCTCTCTCATCGGCCGCATCAAGGGCGTGTCCGAAGAGCGCATCGTGAAGGTGCCCGAGCTTCGCATTGTTAGCCCAGGTGACGCATGAAGAAGGCGGCGCCATCCATCCGAAACGAGCCCTCGTACAAAATCGACGAGCTCGACACGTACGAAGCCTATACGATTGATGGCGTCACCACGTCTTCGTTCCGCTCAACGGACGGCTTTCGCATGAAGGTCGCCCACCGAGACGGAGCGCCTATTTTCATCGTCGCGCGCGGTGCTATGATTGCGCGCATCTTGCCCAAGCACGTCAAGAGCTGGGGTGGAGACGTAGGCTCAGCCGAGGTCAATGCCACCGAAGGACCATAGATTGCTGCCTGGCGGCGAGAACCTTACGCGCGACGGAAATCCGCGCATCCGGAAGCGTCCGTATCGCGCCACCAAGAAGAAGCCGCTGCGCAAAAACGCGTGGGGCAAGTACACGGGCAACATGCTCTTGTCGCGCGCATGCGCGGCACGTGTCATTGAGAACATCGAGCACGGTGGGGACCGCGACGATGCGATTGCAGCGGCCGGCGTAACGCGCCAGACGTTTCAGCGCTGGGAGTCCAAAGCGGCGCAGGGGATTCAGCCGTACAAGTCGTTCTTCGACGACCTCTACGAGGCTGTCGCCAAGCAGAAGATGGAGTACGTCAAAAAGGCGCACAAGATTGCGATGGACGGGCACGGAGACCTCGACGCCCTCAAGTTCATGGTCCAGCACAAGTGGCCTCAGCAGTTCGTCATCACGAAGAAGCTTGAAGTCACGCACGAAGACGCTAACACACCGACACCGACCGAGTTGCAGGACATCACCGCGCTTCTGAGAAGCGGCGTGACGACTGCATCGCTACCGAGCAGCACCACCGAACTGACCGAGGCCGAGTATGAAGAAATCAGCGACGACGACATCGACGGAGACGCCTACAGCGAAGAGGACAGCGGAGGAGGAGAATCCGAGTCTGATTCCCTATCTGAGGTCACAGAAGAACACGAAATACCTCCGGATTGAACGCGCGTATCCTGAATCGGGATACCGCATCGTCACCGTGGACCTCGCGACTACGCCGCCGACCATCACGCGCAAGCAGGGTAACATGCTCGCGCTTGAGCTCCAGAACGCCATGACGCTGCTATCGCAGTGGCTCGACGACGGAGGCGCGTGATGTGGTTCGCCGTCGCCTTCATCACCGTTGGTTTTCAAGCTCTGTTCGGTCTGGGCATGTGGCAGCGCACGCGTAAGCTCGCGCTCGGTCCGCTCACGGACGCCATTCTTGCTCACAGCATCCGCTTCAACGACCTGGACAAGAAGTACCAGGAGCTAAGCGCAGCGCACGCTGACCTCAAAAAGCGCGTCGACCCGATCATTGCGAAGGCGACCGTGCGTTGACTCTCATCCAGCGCCCGCTGTCGGACAGCGAGCGTCGCGCCCTCAAGTACAGGGCATGGCAGACGGGTCAGATTCAGTACTTGCTCCACGACGGGCAGATGGAGCTCGAACGCGCATGGAACGCGACGTCCGAGCGCATCGTCATTTTCAACATCAGCCGTCAGTTCGGTAAGACGTTTTGGTGTGTGAACAAGACGCTGTCCTACGGCCTTTCGAAGCCTGGTTGGAAGCTCAAGTTCGGCGCACCCACGAAGGAGCAGGCCGAGGAAATCGTCGCCCCCATTATCGACACGCACTTGGAGGATTGCCCGAAGGATTTCCTTCCGCGCTTCGACAAGTCCAAAGCCACGTGGGTCTTCAAGAATGGCGCACGATTCAAGCTCTTCGGCAACGACGACAAGCGCAAAGCGAATCGTGGACGTGGAACAGGCTGCAATTTCGGCATCCTCGACGAAGGGGCCTTCAACGACGTGCTGGAATACGCACTCACCAGCGTTCTCCTGCCGCAAACGATCACGACCAACGGACGCATTATCATTCCATCGACTCCGCCTGAGTCGCCGTCCCATCCGTTCGTGCGACTGGCAACGGAAGCAGAAGCCATGGGGGCGTACGTCCACAAGACCATCTACGAAAACCCGATGGCCACCCCTGAGCTCATCGCGGAATACATGCGCCTGTGCGGCGGCGCACACACGAGCACTTGGAAGAGAGAGTATCTCGCGCAGTTCGTGGTCGACGAGGAATCCGCCGTCATCCCCGAGTTCGAGGATGCCGAGAAGGACGTCGTCGTCGAGCACAAGCGCCCCGAGTTCTTCGACACGTACGTCGCGCTCGACGTGGGTTTTCTCGACTTGTCCGTCGCCATCTTTGGGTACTACGACTTCATGGCGGCGAAAATCGTCATCGAAGACGAGATGGTCATGAAGAAAATGACCACCGAAGACCTCGCCAAGGGCGTCAAAGCAAAGGAGCTCGCGCTATGGGGCAAGGAAGGCGAGCGCAAGCCGCCGCTGCGCACGGTGGATGCGCCGCTCATCGTCACGTCCGACATCTCGCGCCTGCACGGCGTGCACTTCGTCCCGGCGCGCAAAGACGACTCCGAGGCGGCCATCAACGCACTGCGTTTGTGCGTTAAAAACCGCCAGGTCATCATTCATCCCCGCTGCAAAACCCTCATTGCTCATTTGCGGCACGCGGTGTGGAACAAATCGCGAACTACCTTCCAACGCAGCGGAGACTTCGGTCATTTTGACGGAGTGGACGCGCTCAAGTACTTTGTGCGAGTCGTCAACCGCCAGAAAAATCCATATCCCGTACATGCGGCAGGCGTGACCCCGTACACGCACCACATCCGAGACTGGAACATTCGGAAGCGCGGCACGGAGGAGACCATCCGCAACCTTTTCAAGAAGCGTCCGCGTTGACGCGTTTACGGGGAATGAACCATGGATAATATCACCACCATCGCCGGGATGCCCCGCGACGGCTATCGCAGTTCCGCACGGAAAGATGCGCCCGAGTACTGGGCCGCCATGGCCCCGAAGGAAGCCGCATCCGAGATTTGCGACCGCGTTGCGATGTACTTCAAGGACTTGCAAGCAAACGGCCGCGCCCTTCTGTGGCAGCGCACATTCAATGCGTACTACGGCCTCGACGAGCAAGGCTCCTACCACAAATCATCCGCCGTGGCGTTCGGTGGTCAGCAGGGCGAAGTGTCGCTCGCCAAGGTCAACAGCTTCCGCAGCTTGATGCAGCACGTGCTCATCATGTCGACGGCAGAGCGCGCGGCGTTTACCGCTCACTGCGCTGTGTACGACGCCGAAGCCATCGCGCAGCAAGCGCTTGCCGAGGATGTGACCGAGTACGAGCTCCGTCACAAGGGCATCGAGAAGAAGGTTGACCTCGGCTTCGAGGCGTCGCTCATCTTCGACGAGGGCTACATCGCCGCGTTCTGGGACCCGAGCGCAGGCGAGCAGTACGGCTATCAGATGGACGAGCAGGGGCAGCCGATGATTGATGAGAAGATCGGGCAGCCCATGCCGCTCTACTCCGGCGCCATCGACTTCCGCTGGTACATGCCCAACGCAATGCCGAAGGACATCTACTCCGAGGGCGGAGAGACAAGCTGGTACGCACCGCTTGATTGGGTCAATCGCTACGACCTTGTCGCGAAGTATCCCGAGCTCTCGGACTACATCATGGGTCTCAAGACGCGTGACGGATACTCGTACGGTTCCCCGTTGAGCACGTCGAACGTCGGCGAGAGCGACCAAGTCGCCGTCTACTCGTTCATGCACAAAAAGACGCCTGCGCTGCCGAATGGGCGCTTCATGATTATGTCGGACCCCGACACCATCTACTTCGACGGCCCGCTTCCGACGCCCGAGATGTACGTCTACCGCATGGCGCCGAGCGAGATGCTCTCGACGTCACACGGCTACACCAACGCGTACGACCTTCTTTCGCTCACACAGATGCGCGACTCCATCGTCTCGACGGTGATGACAAACATCGACGCGCACGGTCTTCAGAACATCATCGCCCCCGACAACTGCGCGCTTGAAGCGCAAGACCTTGGCGGCGGCAAGCAATGGCTGAAGTACAACGAGGGTGCCGGCGGAAAGCCCGAGCTCCTCAATCTGCTCGACATCCCCGATGCGATGATAAAGTTCTACGAGCTCCTCGGCACCGAAGAGCAGAACATCTCCGGCATCAACTCCGCTGCACGCGGCACACCCGAGTACTCCAACATGTCGGGCTCAGCGTTGGCACTCTTGGCCGACAAGGCCGTCAGCTTCAACCGAGGCGCTGAGCGCACGCGCTTTGAAGCGATTTCGTGGGCCGGCAACACGATTCTCAAGCTCTACAAGCAGTTCGCGTCCGCTCCGCAGGTCATGAAGATTGTCGGTCCAAACAATGACTTCTCGGTGAAGGAGTTCACGAAGGACGACATCAACGGCGTCGAGCTCGTCGTCATCGAGATGGGCAACGCGCTTGAGAAGACGACCGCAGGCCGCATGCAGATTGCGGAAGGCATCGCCAAGAACTTCCCAGGCTCCATCACGCCAGAGCAGTACATCGAGGTGATGAAGACCGGACGTCTCGACCCCGTGTCGAAGTACTACATGATTCAAGAGGCGCTCGTGCAGCGCGAGAATCAGGGCATGTACGCCGGCAAGACGCAAGAGGTCAACGACCTTGACCGGCACTCCAAGCACGTCCGCGAGCACGCGTGCCTTCTCGCAAGCCCCGAGGTGCGAGGCAATCCTCAGCTCACGCAGCTCATCCAAGAGCACATCGGCGAGCACCGCATCAAGCTGCAAACCGTCGACCCCTACTTGCTCAAGATGATCGGCGAAGAGCCCATCCCGCCGCCCATGGCAGCGCCGATGCCCGGTCAAGAGCAGGGAGCCGCGCCGCCAGGCCAAGGCACGCCGCCCAAGATGGGCACCAACGTTTCACCGAACGGTACGCCTGGAATGCCCGGCGCACCGCAAACCGTACCGCACTGAAATAGGAGACCGAACCGATGACCGAAGCTGCTGCACCGACCGCACCGACAACACCGACCACCGCACCGACGACACAGGCCGCCTCCCCACCGGAGGCGCCCGACCGACCGCGCACGATGAACGAAATCGTGCGGGACAAAATCGCCAACGACCCGCGCAGCAAGCCGCCTGTGAACGAGCGCATCCGCTTGCGCGAAACCGAGGCCGCCAAGAAAACCGAGGCCGAAAGCAAGGAAGGAAAGCCCGGCGCCGTTCCGTCAGCCAAGGATGCTACGGCCGACGAAAAGGAGCCGGATGCCTTCAAAAAGCGCGAGGCAAAAACAAGCGAAACCGAGCCCGACGCCACAGAGGTAGCCGAGACCGAAGAGGGCGTAGAGCCACGAAAAGTGAAGTTCAAGGCCGACGGCGAAGAAATCGAGATGGAGGAGTCCGAACTCATCGAACTCGGCAAAAAGGGCAAAGGCCTGGAGAAGTCCCTCCAGCGCAAGCTCGAAGAAGCCGCCAAGGAACGCAAGATTGTCGACTCCGAAAAGGCAGCCCTCATGGCCGACCGCAAGGCCATCCGCGAGATGGTCCAGGATATCAAGGACAACCCGAACGGCCTCTTGGAGTTCGGTCGCGGCATCGGCATCGACGACAAGCGCATGAAGCAGCTCATCATCGACGAGGCGAAGAAAATCATCGCCTGGGAGAAGATGCCACCCGCCGAACGCGAAGCCATAACCCTGCGCGAGAAACTCGCCGCCCGCGAACGCCAGGACGCCGAAGCCCGCAAGGCCGAGCTCGTCCGCATCGAAGGCGAGAAGCGTGCGCAGAAGCAAGCCGCAGCGCGCGCCGAACAAGAGCGCTTCACGAAACTCTTCTCGGACGAACTCTCAAAGCACGGACTTCCGCCAGACAGCGACATCCTGGGGGCCATGGCATCGCTATACGTGGCCGAGCTCAAGTCCGGAGCGACCGAGCCCGACATCGCGAAAATCGCGCTGAAGGTAAAGGGGCGCTTCCTTGGCGTCACAACGGCGTCACTCGAAGCGATGGACGAAGACGCGCTCTACAACGCAATGCCGAAGGACGTGGTGCAGCGCCTGTACAAGCGGCACAACGAAACCATCGCCAACGGGGGACTTCCTCCGGTTCTGAAGAAGGGTGGCCAGTCAGCGCCGGGCAAGCCCGACTCCGAAAAGCACCGTCCGGGTCGGGCGATGCCGATGCAAAAACGCGAGATGACCTTCGACGACATGCGCGAGAATCACCTCGCGAAGTACCGCGCCAAACGCTAGCGCTTGACAAGAGACGCCGCTCTACGTCATGGTCTCCATCACTGTAGGGCGGTAGTCCCGTCTGCAACTCAGCGACGCTGCGAAAGCATACGTCACTCTGACGCGCAAGATTCGGCCAACGACACCCGAAGAAGAGTTCTTCTTTTTCGTTTCGGAGGCCAATCGTGTCAGATAATACGCTTGCATCAATGAACGGCGACTTCAAGGAAGTCTACGCCGACAATATGGAAATCCTCCTTCCTGAGAGCTCGCAGCTCCAGAAGGACCTCATTTACGTCCGCAAGGAACAACGTGAAGGTAACCTCTACCACCAGCCTGTCACGTTGACGGGTGAGCACGGTGGAACCTACGCAGGCGGTGCCAACACCGGTACTGCGTACGCCTTGAACGCTCCGATTGCTGCGAACAGCAAGGACGCGCAGATTCAGGGAACTGAGTTCATGCTCCGCGCCACGATGGCGATTGGCGCCGCTGCGAAGGCAGCTTCGTCCACCGCTGCATTCGTTGACGCGACCGAGTACATGGTCGAAAACATGATGGAGTCGGCTTCGAAGCGACTTGAGATTGCGCTCATCTACGGAAGCGTAGCTGGCGGGATCGGCGCAGCAGGCGCAGGCTCCACCGACTCCGGCGCAGGCGTCCTCACAGCCATCATCACTGTTGGCGCATGGGCTGCTGGCATCTGGTCGGGCCTCGAAAACTGCCCGCTTGATTGCTACAACAACGCAGGAACGAAGCTCAACACCACGCAACAGCTCTTGGTGTCGACCGTCGATGCGGACACCCGCACCGTGGTCCTCACAGGCGCGAACGCAGACACGGCGGCCATTGCGGCGGCTGCGGTCGGCGGAACGGGCGCAAACTTCTTCTTCCTCGGTGCGTACGGCAACGAGTTCGCGGGTCTCGACAAGATTCTCACGAACACCGGCACGCTCTTCAACATCAGCGCATCGACCTACGGCTTGTGGAAGTCGAACGTCCTTGACGCTGGCAACACCCCGCTCTCGATGCCCACGCTCATGAAGGCGATTTCTCGCGCCGTCAGCCGTGGCTTGAAGGAAAAGGTCAAGGCGTACGTCTCGGTCCAACAGTTCAACGACTTGAACAACGAGCTCTCGGCGCTTCGTCGCCTTGATTCGTCGTACAAGAAGGGCCAGGGCGAGAACGGTCAAGAGACCATCTCGTACACCTACACCAACGGCCGCGTTGAGATCGTGCCGCATCTCTTCGTAAAGGGTGCCGACACGTTCGTCATCCCGACGAAGCGCGCGCGCCGAATCGGCTCGACTGAGCTTACGTTCAACCTGGGCGGCATGGACGGGAACAACGCGTTCTTCACCCCGATGCCCAACAACGCAGGCTACGAGCTGCGCTGCTTCTGGGACCAGGGTCTCATCATCAGCCATCCCGCACGTTGCGTGAAGGTCTCGAACGTTCTTTCTTCGGCGGCTTGAACCTAATCAGGCTTCGGGTGGGGAGGTTTCTCCTGTTTTCCTCCCTGCCCGTTGTCTGGTTTTACTTTTTCTAGGAGACGCTCATGGCTGCCCCCGTACTGCACATTGAAATCACGCTCAGCCCCACGGCTGTAGCTTCCGAAGTCGTGGCGAAGCTCATGTCGCCTCCGAATCAAGCGCCCACCTCCGGCGTCGCCAAGCTTGCGGCGTACCTTGAGGGCATGGCGAGCTTCCTCCCAGCAGGCGGCGTTGCGATGTTTGTTGACGACGGCGGCGGCGTCAAAGCATCCGGCACTGTTACCTTTGCGGGCCTTCCTGCAACCGGCAACACCGTCACCATTGGCGGCGAGACCTTTACGTGGCGCACGCTGGCAAACTCAGCGCTGCCCAACGAAATCACCATCGGCGCTTCTGCGACCGCATGCGCAGCGGCTCTCGCAGTCGCGGTCAACAAGAGCGCGATTGCTCAGGGACTCGTCATCGCGACGAGCGTTGCTGCGGTCACAACGCTTACCGCTTGTGTGCCAGGTCTCAACGGCAACGGCATCACGCTCGCTCGCGTTGGTGGCAACATGACGGTTTCTGGTGCGACTCTCGCGTCTGGTACGGCATCGACCGGCATCGCAGGCGGCGCGTACTTCAAAGCAGGCGTCTGAGCCGTAGGAGCTTCCTGTGGCCTGGACTTCTGACGACCTAGTTGCGGACATCAAACGACGCGCTGCTCTTCCCGAGAACGGCGCGCAGTTTTCCGGCGCAGAGATTATGGCGACGGCGGACGAGGAAATCCTCATCACGCTGGTGCCGGACATCTTGCGTGTCCGCAGTGAGTACATGGTCGACGTGTTTGACCAGGCCATCGTTCCCAACCAGCGCAACTACGGTATCCCACCGGACGCGATTGGCGATAAGCTTCGTGACGTCGTTCTACTCGACCAGAACGGCAACGGGTATCCGCTGCCACAGCTCAATATTGAGCAGGTTGACATGTATGGCTCTGCCGGAAACGCTTCAACAGCGTACGCGGTAGGCTTTGTCATGCAAGGTAGCGAGGTTATCCTCGTTCCAAAGCCCACGCAGTCTAACTACACGCTGCGCATGCGCTACTACAAGCGCCCGTCAAAACTAACTCCTGTCGCAAACTGTCTATATACAGGCGGCATAGTTGAGGCGTCGAACCACTTCCTCACGCTCACGACGATTGCGGCGTTGCCGCCCGTGCTGCAAGGCAACCTCGTTGACTTGGTTACTGGCGTTCCGCCGTATCGCACCAAGGTGTCGTCGTGGACCGGGTTGATGAGCGTCAACTTCCAGTATCGGTATGCCGTAAACACGGCCGAAGTTATCGCAGATATCGAAGAGAAGTACGTAGTCGGAGACTACGTAACGCCGACTGGGTACACGTGCTTTCCGCAGGTACCTGTCGAGATGATGGGCTACCTCGCGCAGTGCGTGGCAACGCGCTTGCTCGAAGCGATGGGCTACGAGCAGCAAGCGAAGATCGCAGCGCTTGAACGTGGTCGCATGGCCGAGAGCATGCAGGCGCTTATTTCGCCGCGCGTGGACGGCAAGCGAACGGTCGTCATCGCGCGCAGCTCACCGCTCCGTTCTGGGCGTCGTGGTGGTCGGGGGACCGGAGGCATTTACTAATGCCGCAAGACGTCATCCTCAAATGCGCTGGTCTCGTCACGAGCCCTAGTCCGCACGCGGGCTCTCCCGAGGGTGGCCTTGAAGAAGCCTCCAACATTCTCATCCGACGTAAGAACGTCGTTGAGCAGCGGCCGGGCTTCTATCAATACGGCATCGGCACCGAGGGCTGGTATCCGTGGAAGGAGCTCATGTATGGAGCGGACGTCATCCTGCTCTGCGGCAACTCCTACGATAGCGGCGTGAGTGAATGGAAGTCGTTGACGCCGTCCGAAGTGGAAGTCGGTGGCTCCAGGATGCCCAATCCTCCTGACTATCCGTACCGCCGCCACGGATACACCATCGCGCGCAAAAATCTTTACGTCACAGGCGACGACGGCGTGTACGTCGTTAGCAGCGCGGACGGCATCGACGAGTGGAAGCTCGCTGGCATGCCGCGCGCCTGGCAGGGCGTCATCTCTACGTTCCAGGGCGGCTTCAACAACTGGCTCGCCATGGGCAACACGTGTTCGTACCAGTACTGCTACGTCCGTAAGGATGCGAATGACTACGAGGTGCGCGGCGCTCCGTGCTCTGCGATTCCAGTCACGCCACCGACCGTCGGCGGCAACTCCAGCACGGCGCACCAAATCCCCGTGCACCCACGCCTACGCGCAGGCGACCTCGTTGAGATTTACCGCACACGTCCGCAGGTAGACGCCGCCGTCATCACGCCCGGCGCTGAGTACTATCTTGTCGCAGCGCACGAGCTCACAGCTGCCGATATCACGGCCCGCATCTTCACGTTCGTCGACAACAGCCCGGACTCAGCGCTCGGCGTCGTATTATACACGTCTCCGTCGCAGGGTGGCTTCACGCAGGAGAACGGAGAGCCTCCTATTTGCAGCGAGCTCGCCACGTTCAATCAGATGAACTTCTACGCGTGCACGCAGCGTCCGGCGATTGGCACCATCGACTTCGGCATCGTCGACAACTCGACGTCCGCGTGGATGGGTATCCAGGGCGGATTCTCACTCAGCGGCGGTATGACCGGTGGCACGGCGACCATTGGCACGAACACCATCACGGGCGTGACAGGCCTTATGGGCACCGAGACCGTTGGCATGTGGATTGACAACTCCACGGGCAACGCGCGCTTCCCCAACAACGCGTACATTACGAACATTTCAGGGACGACGTGGACAATGTCCGCAAACGCAGTTTCGTCGGGTGGAATGGGCATCCACCAGCTCCGTCAGACCATCACGGTCGGCGGCGTCATGTACTACTCGTCGGACACGAACACGATTGCGACGCCTGGTTGGTACCAGTTCGACGCCGCCTCTTCGACGCTCACGGACGCGCAGGTGCTTGAGAACTTCGCGCTCATCGTCAACCTCGGCCCGCTATCTACGGTCTACGCCGACTTCTTCTATTCGGTTGACCCCGGCACCACGCGCAAGAACGACCAGCTCGACGAGTTTACGGCATCCATCACATTCACTAACCGCGACCCAACCACGGCAGACTTCCGTGTTTGGGCGTCGGGCGGCATCACGGCCACCACGCAGGCGGGCATCGCAGCGTCGTTCAAACAAGACCTGTCGCTTGCGGCGTCGCTCAATCCGCAGCCGTTCGTCACGAAGGACGACTTCCCGAACGAAGTCGCCGTATCTAAGCTCCAGGAGGTCGAGGGCGTACCTCCGACGAACACGTTCCGTGTGGGGCGGCAGGACCGCCGCACCATGCGCATGATTCCAACGCGCGACTCGCTGTGGATTTTCCGAGAAGACGGCGTATGGCGCCTGAGCGGTACGTCTCCGCAGGCGCTGCGTGTGGACGAAATCAACACGACGTTCCGTTTGCTCAACTGCGAGTGCGTCGACACACTGGACGAAGTCGTCTTTGCTTGGGGTGAGCGCGGCGTAGTGGCCGTCAGCGACGCGGGCTTCATCGACATCTCTGAACCCGTCATCGGCAAGAGCTTGTTCTCGGCTCAGGAAGTTATCTCACGCATGACGGCGCCTACCAACTCGTACGGCGCCAACATCTCCGCGTTCTTGTTCTGCCATCCCACAGACCGGCTCGTGATTGTGGGCGTACCCAACGCAGCGGCCGTTCGCTCGTTCGCCGCCACGGACGTGGTGCCCACGGAAGCTGTGTACGTTTTCAGTATCAGCGAGTCGGCGTGGCAAACGTGGGACATGCAGTACGTATGCGGCTGCTTCAACGACATCCGCAGCGGCACGGAGTTCGGCACGTGGGCTCCCGATGACGAGGTGCTTGTGCTGCGGCGCGAGCGGACACTCGGGGACGGTGAGTTCCCGCGCTACGTAGACGACCAGTACCTCCTGTCTGGCGTGTCCATCAACACAGGCACTGGACTTGTGACGTTCGCGTACGTGGCACCGTTCCCAGCGTTCGACGTGGCCGTTGGCGACGCGATTGTGGCCATGGGAGGAGACGGCGATCTCATTGGCATGTCGCTCATCACGACGGTCAATAGCAACACAAGCGTCATCGTAAACAACCCGCTTGCCATCGACGACGCTTCCGAACGGTACCTCGTCCGAGCTATCGACACGCGCATCAAGTGGCGCATGGAGACCGCAGGCGCTCCGGCCCTTCAGAAGCTATTCGTAGAAGGCTCGCTCATCTTCCAGAAGCTCTACTTCGCCCTAAACTACTTCATGGGCTTCAACGGCAACTCCGAAGCCGATACGACGGACGAGTTCTCAGTGCTCGTCGCGAACCAGGCTGAGTACAACAACTCAGCGCTCAACTATCCGGTGCGGCGCTGCGGCATCCCGCGTCAGTTTCAGCGCTCGACCGACCTGTGCGTATCGTTCCGCATCTACCAGGCGGCATGCGAGTTTGAGCTCGAAGGGCTCTCGCTCATCAACAACGGCGCCAGCATTCGCACGGGCCGCTGATGCCGCTCATCAAAATCCCACGCCAGCTTCAGCTCGGCATCGGCGGCTTCCCTGGCGCACCCGAATGGTTCAGCCGCTTTCTGCGCGTCATGGACACGTGGACCAACACCGTCTCCGACCTCTTCAACGGCGGCATCGAGCTCGGCACCCACTGCTACTCGCAGATTGTCGAGATTCCTATCCAGGCCCCCGGCGACGGCGTTGCCATGTCGCAGCCCATCCTCACGCGCTTCACGCAGCCCGTGAAAGGCGTGGTCCTAATCGCCTCGTTTCTGACGAACGAACCGTTGACAGTTTTGGCGCCACCCGTCACTATCGACTGGAAGCCATCCCCTGAGTCGCAGGTGACGCTGACTGCTGTGCAAGGCGCTTTAGCCGGTACACCACTCACGTTGCGACTGCTGATAATCGGAGGATGAGATGAGCAAGTTTGGCAAAACGCTGGGCTCAACCGCGTCAGGCGCAGCAACAGGAGCCGCATTCGGCCCCTGGGGCGCTGTCATCGGTGGCGGAATCGGTCTTCTGAGCGGCCTCTTTAGCGGCGACGACGACCCCGAGGCAGCAGCGGCGGCGGAGGCGGAGGCGCAGCGCCAGCAAGCGCAGGCTCTGTGGCAGCAGGAACGCACGCAGAGCGAGAACGAATGGGGCAACCTCGCAGAGCGAGCTCCTAGCGCAGACCAGCTCTACGCAGGCATCGACCCGCGTCAGATTGAAGCGATGCGCGGAAGCGCCGAAGCGCGTGGCGCGCAGTCCGACGCCCTTGCTGGCATCATGGAAGTCGGCAACGCAGGCGGCCTCGATGCCGCCGCCATGAACCGCATGGCCATGGCCCGAAACCAGGCCCAAGAAGAAGCCGCGTCCCAAAGCGCAGCCGTTCAGCAGCAAATGGCAGCGCGTGGTATGGGCGGCAGCGGTACCGAGCTCGCAGGCCGTCTTGCGGCGCAGCAGGGCGCGGCGCAATCTGGCTATCTCGCAGGCAACCAAGCGGCGTCTGACGCGTCCATGCGCGGCCTTCAAGCACTTGAAACCGGTGGCCAGATGGGTACGGCCATGCGCGGCCAGGACGTCGGCGAGGCATCGCTCCGCGCCCAGAACTACCGCGCCAACAGGGAATCGCGCGCAAACTCGTACCAGGCCGACTTCGGCAACCAAATGGGCCTCCAGCAGGGCCGTCAGGGCGCTCGCCAGACGACCCTCGCAGGCGAAGCGGGTCAGCTCAACATGAACGCCGCCGCAGGGCAGCAAGCTGCTGCTGCGCAAGCACAGCGCAACTCCGCGACGACCGACGCCACGATGTCAGGCCTCGCAGGCATCGCATCAGCGGCCGCCAATTGGGGCGGTGGCGATGATGACGAAGGCACCAACGACGGTAGCTGGAAGACGAAATCCTAATGGCACGCTCACTCTACGACGACGAGATGCTCCCGGACGAGCTCGACCAGTATGCGGCCGAGAACCAGGCCGACGACTTCTACGCGCAGCACCCCGAACACCTCGCGGGCCTTGACGCCATCATCTCAGGCAACGCAGTGGCGCCGCCAGCTCCTCGCGACGTTCCCGAGAACCCGTACGGTGAAGACCCCGCCACGACCATTGACCCGGTCGACCCGGCGCTCATCCAGATGGACAATCCCGATTCGTCCGTCGCCAGCAATCCCTACGACGACGGCTCGTCTGCTCTCAACAACGCACCTCTTCCTGGCTCCGACTCCCTGGCTCTCGGTGAGAGCGGCACATTCGGCACGGGTGAAGGCGAAATCCCCATGGGCGAGCTCGGTGAGTTCGACGTGGCGCGCGTTCAGGCGCGTGGTGCTGGTCATTCTGGCGAAGCGCTCGACGTCGACCCGAGCCTGTACCAGGGCAATCCGTACACAGGCGAGCCCGTAGCCGCAGCTCCCGTCATGCCCGACGCAGACTCCGACATGGTCACGGACAGTGCTCCGTCGATGTCCGACGAAGAGATGGACACGCTCATGCGTTCGTCCGTGGACTCGCCAGACGACGACCTCTCGCAGCTCGGCACTGACATCGGCACGTACTTCGGCAACGAAGGCCCCAACACGACCTCCAAGCCCTACGTGGACCCGCAGCTTGCTGAGCAGCGCGCCATGGAAGCGCGCATCAGCCGCGAGCGCCGCAGCGCCGACCGCATGCAGGGCATGCGCCGTGGCTTGCGCGACTTCTCGACCGTGATGTCAGGCGGCCACCGTTCGCAGCTTGACCCGAACGAAGGCACGACCGACGAGCTCGAAGCGCTCATGGCCGACTACGACGCGCTTCGTCAGCGCGGTACCGACCAGACCGCATCATCCGAGCGTCAGCACATGCTCGGACAGCGCACTCAGACCGAGCAGCGCTCGGCTGCAATGCGTGACCCGAGCTCGCAGGAGAGCCGGCGCGCGCAGGGTGTGCTTGCGCAGGTGATGCCGGAGCTTGGCGAGGCCGCGATTGCGGGCTTGTCTGCCGAAGACATCGACGCGATGGGCGTCTTGCAGATGGGGAACGTCCGCCGCAACGCAGACGTAGCAGCGGGCACGGCACGCTCTGCACAAGAGGGCCAGAATCGGCGAGCTGAGATGTCGGCAGACGCACGTCGCTACCAAGCGGACCAAAACGCAGACGCACGTCGCTACCAAGCGGACCATCGCCGTGGTTCGGGTGGCGGCGGAACGGCGCAGCGCGCTTCCGATGGCGGCGTCGACTTCAGCATCACCGGAACCCACAACCGAACGCACATCTCTCCCGAAGAAATCGCAACACGCCGCGAAACTCTCGCTCAGCTCTACGCTGACGCAAACCACGTGAGCATGGGAGAGGCTCGTGCGTTTTGGTCTCCGGAGAACAAGTCCGACCTAGAGGTCGCCGTTAGCTCGTTTGGACAGGGCAACCGCATCGCTGGCCAGTCTGGCGCAGAGTCGGTCACCGACGCCGCCGCACGAGGGGACGCAAACGCGAACTCACGAACCGCTGCTGCCATGCAGCGTGCAGGCATCCCGCAGACGCGCGTATCGCTTCAGCGTGCAGAGCGCTCTGTCGCGAACCTTTCGCCGGCACAGTTCCGCGAGGTCGCTACCATCATGCATGGCGGCATCCCCGCAATAACGACCGGCCTAAGCCGAGACCCGGCTGTCCAGGCCGCCGCTCAGGACATGTTCGGCGTCATCAACCGCGTCCTCAGAATCGACTCTGGGACCGCTGTCTCCGCTCAAGAGCTCCAGCGCCAGCTTGGCCGCGCGGGCATTGACTGGCAGTCCATCGTCAACAACCCGACGGGCATGCGCAGGTACCTCCAAGGTCTACAGCAAGAGCTCGATGCGCAGGTCGACAACATCAACCTCGGAGCAATCCAACCGCCACAGGCCGGCGCTCCGCAGGCCGGGCAACCTCCTGCGAATGGCACCCCGCGCCCCTCCGCTCCCTTGCCGCCAGGCATGGAGTACGCACAGCGCCGTGACGGCTCATGGGGCATGCGCCCCGTCAGCGGTGGCCGATGAGCGACCCGTTCGTCAAGCCTCTCGACATTAAGGTCGGGGACGAAGACATTCTCCCGCTCCCGTGGGAGAGCGACGACGACATTTTGCCGTTGCCGGGCGAACCTGCGCCCGGTCGCGTCCCGGTCTATCAAGCGCCGCTAAACTCGCCTGAACATGCGGCGGTTCGTGGCCGTCGCGGTCACTCCATGGTTCTAGGCGAAACACGCATCGTCGCAGGACATCCGGAGCTCGACTCGTACGACGCTTCTGGTGAGCACATAGAGATTCCGCTCACCGCAAGCGAGCGCTCCATGCTTGCACAGCGTCATCCGGCGAACTTCTTGGAAGCCACGCAGGGCGCCATGATGAACACGGACGAGTCCGACGATGCAACGGTCGCGCGCAACGCGATTCTCGGCATCGACCCGTCCATGGGCAACGAAGCCGTGCGCGACCGCGTAGTCACCGCGTCCCAGGGTGCGTTTCGTCGTCCTGGGTACGGCGAGCCGGCAAGCACCGAAGAGGGTTCGTTCGGTCTTCTGCGTGACGACCCTACCGGCGAAGGCGCCGTCGAAGGTCGCAACTCGTTCGAGGAATACACGGCGGCCCGGCGCGCGCGAGAGGCTGAGCCCGGCGTGTCCGACGCCGTCATCGACAACCTTGCCAACGGAGCGACCTTCGGCCTTGGCCCAACGATTCAGGGCGCAGCGGGCGGCGAGCAGGCGCGCCAATACGCCGAGTGGCGTTTGCAGCGTGAACGCGGCGCCCATCCGCTCATCTCTGGTGGCAGCGAGCTCGCGGGCGGCCTAGCAACGGGGTTACTTGTCCCCGAGGTCTCCGCATTCCGTGGCATCCCCGGCATGAACCGCGCAGCAGGCGGTATCCTGGACGCAAGCCTTGAAGGTGCTGGCGTCGGGTTCGGCACTGGCTTCGCACGCTCGGAGGAGCCCACGCTCGCCGGCCGCCTTGAGGACGGTGCACAAGACGCCATCCCGGCAGGTTTTCTTGGCGCAGGCTTCGGCACGGCACGCGTTGCCGGTTCTGGCATCCGTGCACGCAGCGATGCGTGGGCACGCGGTCTGCGCAGCGACGCCATGGAGCGCGACGTACGCACGATGACGCGCATGCCTGCAAACGATGCTCTTGAGTTCACGAACCGTGTTGGTGGCTTGCAAGAGGCGGACACTGGACTTCGTGAGCTCGGCCTCAGCCCGTGGCGCTCCAACCGCAGCAACCGCGACATCGCATCGACCGCGCTTGGCGACACGCGCAACCAGCTCAACGCTATCGACGACGCACTGCCGGATATGACGCCGGACATCGCCGCAGACCCCGCCAACTCCGCATCACAGCCCGGCATGGTCAACGCACAGAACGTGCGCCAGCCACTTCAGAACGCTATCGAGCGCTTCCGTGGCCGGCCTCCTGTGGCGTCGACTCCCGAAGAGCAGCTCGTTGTGAACGCGCTTCCTGGCAACGCGCGCCGCGTCCCGCTCACCGAGCCGCTTGAGAACGAGTTTCGCGCCATGGACGAGAGCTTCCAGAGTGCGCAGCGAGGCTTTACGCAAGAGGCTTACGGCGCCGAGCGTCTCACCGGCATGGCCAACGACCGGTTCCGTGGCGCCCTGCGTCCCGAGATTGAGCGTGCGGCCCTTCAGGACGTACTCAATGCGGCGCAAGACCCAGGCGCTGGCAATCTGTACAACGTTCCGGGCCAAGCGCGCCGTCTCTCAGCGAACGCCGATGTTCCGGAGCTCGTAGCGTCCGGCGACGTATCGCCCGGCGTGTTTCGTCCAGGTGCCGAAGGCGTCGAAGCTCCGTCGCGCGTCTACGGGCCGTGGGCAGAGCCCGAGGCCGGAGCCGTGTCTCCGCGTACGCAGCAGATGCAGGACATGTACGACCAGGGCGTTTCGGCTCTCTCGAACGAGCAGCGCCAGGGACTTATGTCCAACGTGGTCGACGAGAACATGTTGCCGGCCATCCCAGCGTCACGTCTTCGTGAGACGCGCATGATTACGCAGGACCGCGTTGAGCGTGCGCTTGCCAACAACCAAAACGCCTACGTCCCGGACCTCATGGGCGTACGCAACGAGATGGCGGCGCAGGCGTATCCGGCCGTCGCATCCGTCGACCCCGGCCTCGGTGCCGTGCACGCACGCGCAAACCGCCGTTACCCCTTTGCTGCTGAAGCTTCTGCAAGTCTCGGCCGCGCTGTCAGCGCCGACGCGTCGCGCTCGCCCCTCGGTCGATATGAGCTCATGGGTGGCATTGGTGCGCTCGGACTTGGCGCAGCCTCCGGACACCCGGTTGCTGGTGCGCTTAGCGCAGGTGCGTTGCGACTTGGGACTGCTTACGCAGCTCCGGCTGCGTCCGGCGTACAACGTGGACTTGCTCGCCTCCTTGAGGGCAATCCGGGACTCGTCAACCGTGTCGCGCCCGGCATGGCTCGCGTCCTTCAGAACGGCAGCGCCGCCGACTTTGCGTCGCGCCATTTCGAGCTCAGCCAGACGAGCCCGACCTACCGCCGCGTTCTTCAGATGATTGAAGAGCAAGAAGAAAGCCTAGACAACCAAACCGATGTCGACCTCAACGGCAACGGAAGCGAATAAGGGAGAGAGTTATGAGCAGCGGAGCAACCTACGGAGCGGACTTTGTTTTCGGCCCAATCCACCCATCATCCACGTACCCCGCCATCGGAGCGCCGCGCGCTGAGCAGCTCATTGTCAGCACGGGAGCAACGGCCGCCCGTCAGTCGGTAGCGATGCCGGTTGGCGCCTATGTGACGCTCAAAAACGCAGGCGGCACGGACCTGTATTTCATCTGCTCGAATCTCACCACGGCGCCTGCGGCGCACGATGCGACGCATCCGTGGCGGCCGTTGGAGGCGGGCCGTGAGTTCAACTACATCGTAGAAACTGTCACGACGTTCGTGTGGATTGTTCGCGCGAGCGCCGAAGACGCAAATGCGCAGGCGAACATCGCGCAGTCCAGCCCTCTCACTCGATAGGTCAGGAACATGGGATATCGTCGAGACTTGAACATGGCAGCAGATGGTGGTGGCGGAACTCCGGTTCCCCCTCCGCCTGCCCCTGTTGTGACGTGGGAGCTCGTCGGCGATGACGCCGTGTTCTCGTCGGGGTTGCTGACGTCATGGCCATCGGTCATTGGCCCCGACATGACACCGCTTGGCGGTGCAGCTCCTTCGGACGCAGGCCCAGAAGCGAATGGTCACCAAGGCGTTCTATTCCCCACGGTTGGCGCACGCTGCGACTCCAACGACATTATTTCGTCTGGCACGTTTTCAGAAGCCACGATGATGTTTGTCATTGACCCGGACAACGCAGAGGCGTCGGTTGACGCCGAAATCATTGCGTACGTGCGTAACAACACAGTCTCAGCAAACAACCACCTCATCTACAGCCTGCAAGCCGCCGCCACAGACGCTACTGCGCATATGGGCGCGTTCGCCCCGGTCACCTGGCGCACCACGAATGTGGTCCCACGCAATCGCCTGCATGTCTTGAGCGTGGCGCTCACGGCTGATGGAACGATGCGATTTTACATCGACCAAACTCTCGTAGCGACAACCACGGCTCCTTCTTCGTCATTCAATCTCGCATACGAGGTCATCGGGGCGCGTTATGGGTCGCTGCCGTTACAGAACTGGTTCAAGGGAACCCTGTACCACCTGCGTTTTTGGAGCGGGGCCATCACCGAAGACGTGCTCATGTCAAACGCCGGCGCGCTGATGACAACGTACGGCATCGTCAGTTCTGTTTGGACTCCAGGAGCTATCTCCAACAACACGCTCCTTGTTGACCAAGCCGAAAAGCAAGGCATCGGCGCGACGACGTTTGACGGCACGGCGCTCGCCCAGTGGGGCAACCAGGCGGGCTCTGCGGAACTGTCGCAGGGAACGGCGGGGGCGTACCCGATAGACCCGGGCATCGCTGCGCGCATCAATGGGCGCGCAGTCGTGCGATTTGATGGAGTCGACGACTTCCTAGCTGGCCGCGTCATATCAAACTACACGAGCGCTGTCGCCTATGAATACGCCATGGTCGGGACCATTTTTGCTGTCTCATCCACTGGAACCGTCCCATATCTGCTCCAGCAGCTCATCTGCGACACGTCCGAGTTCTTCTGGACGGGCCTGCGCAACAACGCCGGGAGCTACACGCTATACGTCGGCCATTGGGACGGAACCGCGAAGAGCATCATCATTCCGATCACGCTCGGCACCCCGTTTCATTTGCACGTCTGGTTCGACGGCACGAACATCAGGGCCTACTACAACGGCGTCTTGCAAACACCGGTAGCAGCGGGACCGGTCACTAACATCGATTCGTCCATGATTGTCTGTAAGAGCGGAAACCTGCTTGTCACGCGCGCAGACATCGCCGAAATTAATATGTGGAACGTCGCGCTGTCCGCGGGCAATCGAACAAGCTCCCTTGAGTACATGCAAAACAAATACGAGGTCCTGTAATGCGTCGTCCCCTTCGAAGCGCTGTGGGCGGTGGCGGCGGAGTCCCCGTTCCTCCGGGCCCTCCCGCTGCTGACATCCACCTCGTCGGCGACGACGCCATCTTTTCTGGCGGTCTCCTGACGTCGTGGACCTCGCGCTCTGCGGCGCATCAGATTTTCGCGCCGTTCAACACGCCACTGTCTCCGTCGTCGGGTGGGCCGCTTGCCAACGCACACCAAGGCGTTCTGTTTCCGACGGCCGGCGCACGCATCGACACGGCAAGCGCAATCAAATCCGGCACGTCGAGTGAGTTCGCGTGGCTCTGTGTTTGCGACAGCGACAACAGCATCGGCGCAGGAACGCGCGAGTATTTGCACTACGTCTGGAACGGCAGTACGTCGTCGCAGAACCACTGGGTCTGGGCGAACCAGGACAACTCCAACCCGCCCACCGTTCCGCCGTGGGCGTCGGTCGCAGTGTACCTCGGTCCCAACGGCGTGACCGAATGGGAAATCCCGTCTCCTGGCGTTATCCCGCCACCACGCCTCCACCTTCGTGGCTACCGCCTCGTCGGTACATCGCTTGAGTTCTGGGTCAACGGCGTCTTGGTCGGAACCAACACCGTCGTAGTCCCGCCGCCGACTGCGTTCGGAATCTCGGCGATTGGCGCCTCGTACCAAATCGCAGGCCAAGAAGCGCTCAACGCGGAGTGGTACAAGGGCACCATTTACGAGATAAAGGGCTGGGTCGACACGTTGCCCGACGACGCCGAATGGGCAGCAGAACAGCTAGCCCTCATGACAGCGTACGGCGTGGCTACCCCCACGTGGCTCCCGACAGACGTAGCCTCGTGCCGCGCTGTATACGATGCCCGCAGCAAGTACCGACCACCTGGAGCTAGCAACTTCACCGGGTCTGAATGCGCCAAGTGGGAGAACTGGGCTGCTTACGGAACAAGCTGGCTTGCGCAGGGCACAGTCAGCGCATACCCGTCCGACCCAGGAGTCGCGGCACGCATCAACGGCCGGCCCGTCTTGCGAACGGACGGAGTCGACGACTTCATGTCGCAGCAGGGCGCCCTCTCGACGCTCATCAGCAACACGGGGTATGAATGCCGTGCCATTATCCGCCTGCGCAACGTTGTCGCGACTGGAACTGTCCCCTACTCGCTCCCATGCGTTATTGCTGACACGTCCGGGTTCTGGTGGTGCGCCATCCGAGACGCCGGCGCTAACTTCGAGGCCTACTGCGGTCACTGGGACGGAGCTGCGAAGTCGGCGATTGTCACCGTGCCCAAGGATACATGGGGCTGCCTTCACTGGTGGTTCGACGGCACGAACATCCGGGGTCAATGGAACAACGGAGCCATCGCCACAACGGCAGCCGGCAACGTGACCAACGTAAGCAACGGCGTGCGCACCACCCGCTCGTCCAACAATCTGTACACGAACATGGACATGGCCGAGCTGGAGATGTTCAACGCATCTCTTTCGACGCTCGACCGCAACGCAAACGCTTCGTACTTGGGCGCTAAGTACGCCCTCTCTTTGTGAGCGTCATGGAAATAAGCGCAGTCTCAATCAGCGTTATAAGCGCGGCCATCACGCTGCTCGGTCTCTTGGTGAAACGGGGGACGTCGGCGGACGCTGCCCTTGTGGCCATCCAAAAGCAGAGCGCAGAGGCTCTTGAGAAGATGCGCGAAGAGCAGGCTCGTCTTCTGGCAGACGCCAAGGCCGACCTGCAAAGACAGCATGAGGCGTGTGAGAAACGCATTCAGCACATCGAAGACCAAATGAACACCCTTGCTGGCTTCAACGCGCAGATGCGGGACACGATTACCGATGAGCGCATCGGGGTGGCCGAGCTCCGGGAAGAGAACAGCACGCTCCGGCAGATGGTCGTGACCATGAAGAAGCGACTGACGCGCGCAAATCCGCCACTTGCCACCGAATCAGAGTTTCCTTTGCCTATCCGAGGGGGTTAGTATGCGCGAATATCTTGAATGGCTTTGGACGAACCGCGAGGAAGTAGCGAGCTACATACTGGCAGCACTTGTGGCCTCGACGGCGCTCGTGCACATTTTGCAGCGCGCAGCCGCAGCCTTCGGAAGGCTCGCTCTCAAGACCTCTACGAAGTACGACGATTATGCAGCGCAGAAGCTTTCGAAGTGGCTGGCGTGGTGCGATACGGCACTGCTCTCGCTCTCGAAGTGGCTGCCGCATGTTGGCGTAAAGGCACGAAAGCAGTGGTCACAAGCCGAGCGCGACGCTCGCATATCGGAGCATCCTGATGCGGAATGAATGGCGTGACGGCGAACTGGTTGCCCTAATCTGTATCGTATTCGCGGTAGCTCTGTGGGCCATCACAACCGGCAGTGGCTGCGGAGCTCGGTCTCCGCTCCCTCATCACGTGGTGACCGACGCGTGCCTGCTTCAGGAGCGGCACATCGTCGAGCGCCAGGGCAGCTCGCGCGTGGAGGACCTCGAAGACATGGAGCGCCTGCGCCGTGACTGCGACAACCTGCTCCACACCTTGGAGGTGATGCCATGATTGCGGTCCTCGTAGGGATACTCGCCAATGCCATCGTAGACGTCCTGAAGGCGCCGACCTCGCACGACGCCATCATTGCGCTCGACAAGCACATGCTTGAGCTCGGGCGTGCTAAGAACGACCTCGACCTTGCTAGCAAGCAATACCCGGAGAGCCGACTATGACCGACGACAAGATTCTCGAAGCGACCGACTTCCACGACGTGGCCCCTGCGCCGCGCAAGAAGTGCGTGCATGACTTGTGCAAGAAGCACCTCAAGGGCAGCTCGTGCGACTACGCGACCGAAGTGCGCCTGAGGACGGCGGTCATCTACGG
>Ga0073900_10000466_pt1 | contig 27056 bp, 25 predicted proteins | sample KloWWTmetKNB5Kit_FD_66666 | JGI IMG/M metagenome (GOLD analysis project Ga0073900, IMG submission 66666) | Active sludge microbial communities from Klosterneuburg, Austria, studying microevolution and ecology of nitrifiers - Klosterneuburg... | ecosystem: Engineered > WWTP > Aerobic digester >...
GATGACGGTGGATGCCCCCCAACCTACCTCTGTTCGGTTCGGCCAGTTGGGGGATGCGCTGCCCATGGGGTCCGGCCTATGATTTCAGACCATGTTCGCGCAGGCCCTTCGACTGCGCGCATCGGAGCCCGCGCTCCAGGTCCACTGTCAGCCGCATGTCATCCCCGCATCAAGCGCAACAACCCGGTCAGTGGTACAACGACAGGACGAGGTAATGCCATGTTTAGTTCGAAGATCAAGATCATCGGTCTGGTGCTCGCGCTGGCGCTCAGCGCCTGCGCCCAGCCTACGCCCGTACTGCCCCCGCCGCCGACCGCCCTGCCGGCGCCCACGCCCGAAGGCCCGGTCGTCCGGCCTTCAACCGGCATCCAACCGAATCCGAGCGTCGGTGGACCGGTCGTGCGCCCGCCGGCGCAAGTCACACCTGTGGCGAACGCGGGCATCCCGCCGACCCCGGCCCCATCCATCCCGAAGCTCAGCCTGCCCTACACCCCGGTGAGCGGCGACGCGGCGGCCGTCATCGACCAGCTCCCGGCCGAGGGCGAGCGCCTCGACCCTGACGGCTCCGTCACCCTGTACTTCGACCGGGCGATGAACCCGGCCGCGGTCGAGCGCGCGTTCAAGACCCAGCCCACCGTCGCTGGCGCCTTTGCCTGGAGCGACGGTGGGCGCAAGGTGGTTTTCAAGCCGGCCACAAGCCTGCCGCGCGGGACCGTCCTCGACATCGGCCTGGCCCAGGACGCCAGCGCCGCCGACGGCGCGCCGCTTCGCCAGCCCTTCATCGCGCGCTTCCTGATGAAGGGCAATCTCGAAGTCGCCCAGACCATCCCCGCCGACGGGGCCATCGACGTCGTCCCCGAGATCCCCATCACCGTGCTCTTCAACCGCCCGGTCGTGCCGCTCTCGATTGTGTCGCAGGGCGCGGGCGCGCCGAGCCAGGTCCAGCCGCTGTCGTTCGACCCGCCCATTGAGGGCAAGGCCGAGTGGCTCAACACCTCGATCCTGGTCTTCCGCCCGTCCAGCCCATTGCCCGGCGGCACCGTCTACCGCGCCCGCATTGACGGCAGCCTGCGCGACGTGGATGGCAATCCGCTCGCCGCCGCCGTCGAGTGGACGTTCAGCACCAACGCCCCAAAGGTCCTTTCGGTGACGCCCGACACGCAGACGCGCGCGCGGGCGCCGGTCGACACCATCGTCACCGCCCGCTTCAACCAGGACATTGACCCGGCCAGCGCCCGGTCTGCCTTCGCCCTGCTCGACCCGCGCGGCGGGCCGGTCGCCGGAAATCTGACGGTTTTCAGCAATACATTGACCTTCACACCCTCGGCCCGGCTCGATTTTGACGCGGCCTACTCCATCCGCGTCGCAGCCGGGGTCAAGAGCTTGTATGGCGGGCTGGGCTCGCGCGAGGCCTGGCAGTCGGCCTTCTCGACCTATCCCAAGCCGCGCGTGATCGGCACGCAGCCGATCAACGGGGCCAAGGATGTTTATCCCTACGGTGGGATCTCGATCCAGTTCAGCGCGCCGGTCGATCCGGCCTCGGTCTGGGCCCGCCTGCGCATCTCGCCGGCCGTCTCACTCACCCGGGCCTTCACCTCGTACTACGAGTTTGACAACGTCTTCAACGCCCAGGTCTTTCTCGACCCGTCGACCGACTACACCGTCGATCTCCTGCCCGGGGTGAGCGACCGCTGGGGCAACACGATTGCGGAGACCACCCGCTTCCAGTTTCGAACCGCCCAACTGCCGCCGTATGTCAACCTCAGCCTGAACGCGTCGGGCGGGACCTACAACGCCTATCTGCCGGTGCGGGTGATCGCGACGAGCAACAACGTTGCGACCTTGAATCTCGAGCTGTATGCGCTGAGTGAGACCGATGTCACCAACATCCGCCAGCGCAGTTTCTACGACACGCGCCAGTCCGTCCCGGGGCGGGTCGTTCGAACCTGGCAGGTCAAGGTCACCGGCCAGCAGAACCGGATCGCCCGGACCCTGCTCACCCTCGGCGAGGGCGACGGTCGGCTGACGCCGGGCGGCTATGTGCTGCGCCTGGTCTCGCCCGATCTGCCCGCCCAGAATCAGCAAAACGAGCGGCGGGCGCTGCTCTTCGTCTCGGAGCTCAACCTGACCGAGAAACGCGAGACCGGCGCGCTGCTGGTCTGGGCGACCGATCTGAAGACCGGCCAGCCCGTGCCGCAACTGGCCCTGCGCGCGTTTGAAACGCGCTTCTCGGGCAACACCCAGTCAGTCTTCCTGGCGGGCAGTGGTTCCACCGGCGCGGACGGTGTGGCGCGCTTCCCCGTCGCCAGCGAACGGAGCGGGAGCGCGATGCTGCTCTCGTCCGGCCGCTTTGGGATCGTCTTTGAGGAATGGGGCTCGGGGATCAATCCCGGCGACTTTGGCCTGGGCTATGGCGGGATCGGCCCGGAGAGCAGCCTGCGCGGCTTCATCTACACCGATCGGGGGATCTACCGGCCCGGCCAGACGGTCAAACTGCGCGGGATCGTCCGCTCCGATGATGACGGCATGTATTCGCCGGCACCGGCGGGCCTGAGCGTGCAGGTGCAGGCCAATGGCCCCGGCGGCCAGCTTCTGTCACGCAACATCACGCTGGATGAATTTGGCGCGTTCGACGCCGAGATCGTCCTGCCGGCCGACACGGCCGTAGGCACGGTCGCAATCAACGCCCAGAGCGGAAACCGCTTTGCGGGCAGCGCCAGTTTCACCATCGCCGAGTACCGCCCGCCTGAGTATGAGGTGGTGGTCACGCCGTCGTCGGCCGCAGTCGCTCGTGGCTCGACGCTGAACGCAACCCTGGCCGCCAACTACCTGTCGGGCGGCGGGCTGGCCAACGCCAGGATGAGTTGGAACGTTGTGGCCAGTCAGGCGACCTTCGACCCGCCCCAGCTCGGTCAGTACAGCTTCAGCGACGCCGACAACCCGTGGACGCCCTATCGGCGTGCCTTCTTCGAGACGGCTATCTTCCGGCCTGGCCGGTCTGCCCCGCCGCTCATCGTCGCCCGCGGCGAGGGCGTCACGGATGGACGCGGGCAGTTGCAGATCAGCGTGCCGGTCTCGACCCAGTTCCAACTCGCGAGCGGCGCGTACTTGAGCGGGCCGGTGCAATTCAGTATTGAGGGGAATGCCAGCGGCGCCGACGGCCAGTCGATCGCCGGCCGTGCCAGCGTCATCGTCCATCCGGCCGCTCTGTATGTTGGTGTGGCGTCGGGTGGGGCCGTTGTGCGGATGGGCAAGCCGCTGGCCGCCGACCTGGTGGTTGTGGATTGGGCGGGCGTGCGCCTGCCTGGCCGCGAGATCGAGGTCAGCCTGGTCCGCCGCGAGTGGAAGAACACGTTCAACCCGGAGACGGGCAGTTGGACGAGCGCCGTCGTCGACGAGGACGCCGGCTCGCAGAAGGTCGTCAGCGGCCCGAATGGCGAAGCCAGGGTCAGCTTCACCCCCGAGAAGGGCGGGAGCTATCGCATCGTCGCCCGGACCCGCGATCCACAGGGCCGGATCAGCCAGAGCGCGCGCTTCGTCTTTGTCGTCGGCGACCAGTATGTGTCGTGGCTGCGCGAGGACAACGACCGGATCAACCTGGTCGCGGACCGGGCCGAGTATGTGGCCGGCGACACGGCCGAGATTCTGATCCCGTCACCGTTCGCCGAGGACCACCTGGCCCTGGTGACAGTCGAGCGCGGGCGTATCGTGCAGCACGAGATCATTCCGGTGAAAGGCGGGACGGCGGTGTATCGACTGCCAATCATTGACCGTTTTGCGCCGAACGTCTTCGTCTCGGTCGTGGTGATGAAGGGGATGACCGGCGCAGGCGCCGTCGGGGCCGACCTGGCCGACTACAAGATCGGGATGGTCGAGCTCACGGTCAAACCGGTGGCCCAGGTCATCAGCATCACCCTCACCCCTGAGCGCCGGCTGTTGCAGCCAGGCGAAACGGTCGAGTTCGCCATTCGGGCCACCGACGCGGGCGGCAAGCCCGTCGCGGCGGCCTTCTCGATCGACGTGGTGGACAAGGGCGTGCTCAACCTCAAGCCACGCACGGCCAACGCCATTGTCGAGGCCTTCTACGGCCGGCGCGCGCCGGGCACCCAGATGGCCCTGACGCTCAATCAATCGATGAACCGGCGCTTCGCGGAAGAAGAGCAGAACCTGGCGCAGGATCAGTCTGGCGAAAAGGCTTCTGGCGCGCCCGCTGGCACGGCTGCGCCGGCCGCGGCGCCTGCGCCGGGCGCGCTGCGGCAGGCAGGCGCGGGCGAATCCGCGCCTCCGCCCGAGGAAGCCGCCATCCGCGAGAACTTCGCCGACACCGCCTACTGGGCGCCGAATGTGCGGACCAACGCCGCGGGCGAGGGCAAGGTTTCGGTCAAGCTGCCCGACAACCTCACGACCTGGGTGGTGCGCGCGGTGGGCGCCGACAACCAGACCCGGGTGGGCGAGGGCCTGACCGACGCGGTCGCGACCCTGCCCGTGCTCATCCGCCCGGTCACGCCGCGCTTCCTGGTGGTGGGGGATGTGGTCGAGCTTGGCGCCATCGTGCAGAACAACTCAGCCGAGGACCAGACTGTGCGGGCCTGGCTGGCCGAGTCGGTCGGGCTGCGGCTCGAGACGGCCCTCACGATGACCTCCTTCATCGAGGCGGGGAAAGAGACGCTTGTCACTTGGCGGGCGACCGTCCTCGACGTGCCTCAGGTGAATCTGCTCTTCCGGGCGGCCAGCGAGAAGTATGGCGACGCCAGCCGGCCGCGCCTGAGCACCGCGCCCAACGGCGGGTTGAAAGTGCTGCGTTACAGCGCGCGGGAGATCGTCGGCACCTCGGGGGTGCTCGACACAGCCGGGACGCGCAGCGAGCTTGTGGTGCTGCCGCCGCTGCTCGATGACTCGCAGGGTTCGCTCAGCTTGCGCCTCGATCACTCGCTCATCGCGGCCACCCAGGCGGGCCTGACCTATCTGGACGAGTATCGCTATGAGACGGCCGAGAGTATTGCCTCACGGCTGATGGCGAATGTCCTTTCATATCAACTGTTGACCCAGTTCCCCCAGCCAGACCCGGCATTGCAGGCCCAGTTGAAGGCAGGGATCGCGACGGGGATCGACAAGCTGGTCCGCCTGCAGCACAGCGACGGCGGGTGGAGCTGGTGGCGCGAGGGCGAGAGCAACCCGCATGTCGCGCTGTGGGCGTCGTTCGCGTTGGCCCGCGCGCGGCAGGCCGGGTTCACGGTGAACCCGTCGACGCTCGAGCGCGGGTTGGCGTATGCCCGCCAAATCGTCAAGACAACCAGCACGTTGCGCGGGACCTGGGCGTTCAACCAGCAGGCGTATGCGCTTTATGTGCTGGGCGAATCGGGCGCGGGCGACCGGGCAAAGGTAATCGAGCTGTATGAGGGGCGGGACAACCTCGGGTTATATGGGCGGGCGTTGCTGGCGCTTACACTGGGCAAGAACGATCCGAAGGACGCCCGGCTCAAGACCCTGTTCGCGGACCTCAATCGCGACGCGGTGCTGAGCGCAACCGGCGCGCACTGGGAGGAGAAGCAGCCCGACTGGTGGGCGTTCAATTCAAACACGCGCAGCACGGCCCTGGTCGTGAGCGCGCTGGCCCGCTTTGATCCGCAGAACGCGCTGGCCCCCAACGCGGTGCGCTGGCTGATGGCCGGGCGGACCGAGGAAGGGATCTGGAAGAGCACCTATGAGAGCGCGTGGGTGATGATCAGCCTGATCGACTGGGCGACTGCGACGGGCGAGCTGAAGGCCAACTATGACTACAGCGCGCTGCTGAACGGCAAACGGCTGGGCCAGGGCGTGGCCACCCGCGAGACGCTGGCCGTCACTCAGATCTTCACGACGCCGATCGCCGGACTGCTGCGCGAGACCGCCAACCGGCTGACCCTCGAGCGGAGTGCTGGGGAGGGACGGTTGTACTACACGGTTCACCTGCGGGCGGCGCTGCCGGCCTCGGCGGTGAAGGCCATCGACCGCGGCATCATCGTCCAGCGCCGCTACACCCTGGCGAGCTGCGCCGACGGGCCGAAGTGCCCAAGCGTGACGAGCGCGAAGGTCGGAGATGAGCTGCGGGTGTCGCTCACCCTGATCGCGCCGAGCGATCTGCGCAACGTGCAGCTCGAGGATACGTTGCCGGCCGGGGCGGAAGCGGTCGACACCGGGCTGGCGACGACGAGTCAGTTGGCCACCGGGGTGACCGGCGGGCGGACGGATCTGAGCCGCTGGTATGGCTGGTGGTGGAACTGGTATGCCCGGGCCGAGGTGCGCGACGACCGGGTGGCCCTGTTCGCGCCGTATCTATCGCGCGGGACCTACGAGTACAGCTACACGATTCGGGTGACGACGGCGGGGCGCTTCAACGTGATCCCGACGATTGCCAGTGATCGCTACTTCCCCGAGGTGTTCGGACGTGGGGATGGGGAGCTGATGGTATTCGAGCGTTAGGCACTCGCCGCAAGACCTGTATTCCGAGATAGCAACCACCGCCCCGGCGTACGCCGGGGCGGTGGTTGCTATCTCGGAAATCAAACGCCGCGCGGGCCGCGGACGCGGGCCAGCGCCTCGCCCAGGACCTCTACCGCGTCGTCGATGTCGGCCTCGGTGGTCATGCCCATGTGCCCGATCCGCAGGATCTTGCCCTGCAGCCGCCCCCAACTCGCGCCAAATTCGACGCCCATCTCGCGTGCCGCCGCCCGGACCTCATCCCCGTCCACACCCTCGGGCATCCTGACCACGGTGAGTGTGGGCGAATAGCCCTTTGGCTCGGCCAGCAGCGCCAGGCCCAGATCGCGCACTCGGGCGCGGGTGAAGGCGGCCACCCGCTCGTGGCGGGCATACACCGCGGGCAGGCCCTCGGCCTCGATCTTCTTCGCCGCGGCATCGAGGGCGTAGAGCACCGGCAGGGCCGGCGTGTGGGGGGTGTGCCCAACCTTGAGGGCCTCGCGATACGCACCCCAGTCGAGATAGAAGCGCGGGGTCCTGGCCTGGGCGTAGGCCGCCCAGGCCCGCGCGCTCGCGGCCAGGGTCGCCATCCCGGGCGGGCCCATCAGGGCCTTCTGCGAGGCGCTGCTCAGCGCGTCGATCCCCCAGGCATCGAACTCGGTCGGCACCCCGCCCAGCGCGCTGACCGCGTCGACGAGGATCAGCGCGTCGGAGTTCTCGCGGACGGCCCTGGCGATCTCGCCCAACGGATGAAGCACACCAGTGTAGCTCTCGTTGTGCGTGAGCAGGACGGCCTTGTAGTCGGGCGTCTCGCGCAGGCGGCGGGCCAGCGCGTCCGGATCGATGATGGCCCCGTCGGGGAATTGCAGCAGGTCAACCTCGACCCCGAAAACACGGGCGATGTCGGCGAACTTTTCGCCGAAGAACCCCGCGGTGACCGCCAGGGCGCGGTCGCCGACGTTCAACGTGTTGACGATCATCGACTCGACCCCGCCCCAGCCCGAGTTGGTCATGAGGTAGACATCCCCGGCGGTCCCATACAAGCGCTGGAAGGTGGCGGTGACGCGCCGCAGCAGGACTGAAAACGCTGCGCCGCGGTGGTCGATGATCGGGGCGGTCATGGCCGCCGCCACATCGTCGGTCAGGGGGGTAGGTCCGGGGAGTCTGAGGTTCATGTCGGACCCATTTTTCCACAGATTACGCAGAAAAACGAGCGGCGAGATCACCCTCCCCGCGCTTCGCGCGGGGAGGGTGATCTCGCCGCTCGTTTTTCTGGACGAAGTCTAGCGAACGGTGACGCTTCCCGAGTTGAGCTGGATGTCGATCAAGACATAGGAGCCGGACTGGTTGAAGCCCGGCGTCTCATAAGTGCCGTCCCGGTTGTTGCCGCTGGCCCGGTTCAGCGCGGTATTCAGCGCACCGGAGTTGACGTGATAGCGCACCCGCGCCGGCATGCCACGCGGCAGCTTGACCTCCGCCGAGCCCGAATCGATCTGGAGGTTCAACTGGTATTGCCCGCTTTCGGGCAGCACCAGGGTCGATTGCCCCGAGTCCTGGTCCAGGGTCACCGCGCGCAGGGCGAGCCCGGACAAATCGCCATTCAGCGACCCCGACCTGACGTTCAGGTTGAGATCGAGCGTTATACCGGGGTTGATTCGAATGTCCCAGCGTTCGCCCATGGCCCATTCGAAGAAGAAGAGCGGGAAGGGCTGCCCGCGCGTGCCCAGGCGGACGGTCGCGTTGTCCCCGGAGCGCTGCATGTCGTTGATCAACTCGCCGCGCAGGCTGGCCTCGGCTTCGACCAGGTTGGGCGAATCCTTGCTGGCTTGAAGCGTGCCCGCGCCCGAGCGCAGGTCAAAGTCCACTTTGGCGGCGCGCACGCCATCGAGCGGCCGTGCCACACGCTCCGCCCGCAGCGCGTTGTTGGCTGAGAAGATGACCAGGCCGGGCGTCTGGGTCACCATCCCGGGAGTCATCAGGATGTAGATGGCCCCGCCCGCGACGACGAGGCCGACCAGCGCGCTCACCAGCGTGCCGAGCCAACCCGTCCGCTGGAAGATCAACTCGATGCCGGCCGTGATAAGCAGGACGGGCCAATACTGGGCAAGGAGCATGAGCGGGTCGTTAACCAGCTGCCCGGCGTTGTTGAGCAGGGCGCCCACGCCGATGCCGATCAACGCGATCGGCCAGAACAGGCTGACCGAGCGCCGGCGGCGGAGCGGCGCGGGCCGGGACTCGTCGGGCAACGTTGGGATTGTCATGGTGATTCCTTTGCCCGGCTACGGCGCGGGCGTACGAAACTGGTTCGAGTCGCGCGGGGGCAGCGCGTCCAGCACGCGCGACCAGTTGAACAGGCGGCCGACGATCATCAACACCCCAAGGGCGATCAGGATGACCGGCCAGACTACGTTTGCGGTGCGGGTAACGGCGCCGAGGCTGAACATCAGCTCAAAAAATGCGCCAAAACAGACGAACAGGGCTAGCCCGATTGCGATCAGGATGTAGCCGGGGCGCTTGAGCTCGGGCTTCCGGCTGTACCAACTGTGAATGACGATCCCGACACCGACACCCATCGGGGCGAAGAGCGCCCAGGCATAGGCCATGCTGACCCAGTTGCCGAACAGATTCTCGGCCAGCAGGATCAGGCCGAGGATGACGAACATGCTGCCCGGAATGGCGAGACCGCCCGCTTTGCGGCCGCTGGCAAACATGCCAACGAAAAACGCGGCGCCAAACAGGATGACTAAGAAAGGCCAAAGCGCCGACCAGATCTCCACCCGCAGAAATTGGCCGATCAAAAACAGGACGCCGAGGGCAATCAGGACGACGCCGATGACAATGCTAGATGTGATCTTTGGTCTTTCTGACATGACGCAATCTCCTTGGGACTCCTAATAGAATCTGTTTCCGGAGGCGATGTCCCCGGCGCAGCCGGGGACATCGCCTCCGGAGCAGGTTCTGATAGTAATTCTCTGCCCCCCTCAAATCGCTTCTGGCCTATTACGCCCAGCCGCCGCAAAGAGTTGCGCGTCCCATGCCCGGGAGCGTCGGACCAGGCATTCCGGGGTAGCATCGCGGCCACACGCCATGGACATTCTTGCCGCCGCGATCGACGCCGAAAACCGGATCCGCCCACACCTGCCGCCCAGTCCATTGGTGCGGTCGGAGGCGCTGTCGCGCGAGGTCGGCGCCGAGGTCTATCTCAAGCTCGAAAGCCTGCAACCGACTGGCTCGTTCAAGGTGCGCGGGGCGCTGAACACCGTCCTGTCGCTTGATGACGCGGCGCGCAGTCGTGGCGTCATCACCGCCTCGTCGGGCAATCACGGCGCGGCGGTGGCCTATGCGCTCAGCCTGACCGGCGCGCCGGGGACGGTGTATGTGCCCGAGCACGCCTCGGCCGGCAAGGTGGCCGCGATGCGACGCCTGGGCGCGACCGTCGTCGCGAGCGGCGATGACAGCCTGTTGTCCGAGCATGCGGCGCGGGCAGCCGCCCAGACCGCGGGCCGGGTCTACATCTCGCCTTACAACGACTCGCGGGTGGTGGCCGGCCAGGCCACGGCCGGGCTCGAGATCGGCCGGGCGCTGGCCCGGATCGACGCGGCCTTCATCGCGGTCGGCGGGGGCGGGCTGGTGGCTGGCGCGGGCGGCGCGCTCAAGGCCTTGCATCCCGGCATCCGCGTGATCGGTTGCCAGCCGGCCAACTCCCAGGTCATGGCTGCCTCGGTGGCGGCCGGGCGCATGCTCGATTTGCCCAGCGCGCCGACGCTGTCGGACGGCACGGCCGGAGGCGTTGAGTCGGACAGTTTGACATTCCCGTTGGTTCAGCAAATCGTTGATGGGTTTGAGCTTGTCCCGGAGGCCGAGATCGCCGAGGCGATGCGCTGGTGTCTCGCTCGCGAGCACGTGCTGGCCGAGGGCGCGGCCGGGGTGGCCGTCGCAGCGCTTCTCCGCCAGCGCGAACTGTGGCGGGGCAAGACCGTCGTCGTCGTCATCTGTGGGGGAAATGTCGACGCGGAAACCTTGGCTATCGTGCTCCGCGTCGGATGAGCGCGCGCCTCATGCCGTTTTTCACCACAAAGGCACAAAGGACACAAAGATCTCCGTTTCTATCTTGGTGTCTTTGTGCCTTTGTGGTGAAAAAGATCGCTAAATGGCCGTCGGCGGGCGATATTCGCCGAAGGCGCGCCGGAGGATCGTGCCAATTTCGCCCACGGTCAGACCGCCCTCAACGCAGGCGATCAGGGCCGGCATGAGGTTGCGCGGGCCGCGGGCCTCGGTCTCGAGATGGGCGCTGAGCTCGACGGCCCGTCCCGCGTCGCGCTGGGCGCGCCAGGCAGCCAGGCGCGCGCGCTGTCGGGCCTCCATGGCAGGGTCCATCTTGAAGCGGGCGAAGGTTGTGGCCGTCTCACTCCCTTCTGTAAAGTCGTTGACCCCGACGATGACGCGCTGGCCGGTCTCGACCTCGTGCTGGAAGGCATAGGCGGCGTCGGCGATCTGGGCTTGCATCCAGCCGCTCTCGATGGCCCGGACCGCGCCGCCCATCCGGTCGATGCTGGCGATCAGGGTCGCGGCCTGCTGCTCAAGCTGATCGGTCAGGTATTCGACCGCGTAGGAGCCCCCAAGTGGGTCGGCGGTTTCCGTTATGCCGCTCTCGTGGGCGATGATCTGCTGAGTGCGCAGGGCAACCCGGACGGCCTCCTCGGTCGGGAGCTGCAGGGCTTCGTCCATGCCGTTGGTGTGCAGGCTTTGCGCGCCGCCCATCACGGCGGCGAGGGCCTGCAGCGTGACGCGGGCGACGTTGTTCATGGGCTGCTGGGCGGTCAGGGTGCTGCCCCCGGTCTGGGTGTGAAAGCGGAGCATGCAACTGCGCGGGTCTTTTGCCCCAAAACGCTCGCGCATGATCTTCGCCCACAGCCGGCGGGCGGCCCGGTACTTGGCGACCTCCTCCAGAAAGTGATTGTGGGCGTTGAAGAAGAAGGCGAGCTGGCCTGCGAAGTCGTCGACGCTCAGACCGGCGGCGATGGCGGCCTCGACATAGGCGATGGCGTTGGCGAGGGTGAAGGCAATTTCCTGGGCGGCGGTGCTGCCGGCCTCACGGATGTGATACCCGCTGATCGAGATCGTATTCCACTGGGGCGCCTCGTCCTTGCACCAGGCGAAGATATCGGTAACCAGCCGCATTGATGGCACGGGCGGGAAGACAAACAGCCCGCGCGCGGCGTATTCCTTGAGGATGTCGTTCTGGACAGTGCCCCGGAGGGCTTTGGTCGGCACGCCTTGTTCGCGCCCGACGGCCACATACAGGGCGAGCAGGATCGCGGCCGGGGCGTTGATGGTCATCGAGGTGCTGACCTTGTCCAACGGAATCTTGTGGAACAATTCGCGCATGTCCTCGAGCGAGCTTACGCTCACCCCGACCTTGCCGACCTCGCCCGCGGCGAGCGGGTCATCGGCATCGAGGGCGAGCTGGGTCGGCAAATCAAAGGCCACCGACAATCCGGTCTGGCCCTGCGAGAGCAGGAAGCGATAGCGGGCGTTGCTCTCCTGGGCCGAAGCAAAGCCGGCGTACTGGCGCATCGTCCACAGCCGCGAGCGATACATCGTGGGGTGGACGCCCCGGGTGAAAGGGTATTCGCCGGGGAACTCAGCGTCGCCGTGGACGACCTCAAATGGGATGCCCGAGGAGGTCTCGAAACGGGCGCGCCGTTCGGGCGCGCGTTTGAGCGAGGGGAGCAGCGTTTCGCGTTCCCAATCGGCGCGGGTGCGTGGCATGGCGTTTTACTGGGGTGGCTGCCCGCCGAACAACTGGCTGGTCAGGTTGTCGCCCTGCTGCGGGATGTAGATCGCGCCGTATTGGGCCTCGTATTTGTCGATGTTCTCCTGGAGCGCGCGGACGAGGAGTTTGGCGTGCATGGGCGCGCACACGATCCGGGCGCCGATCCGGGCCGCCGGCATGTTGGGCATGATCCGGGCGAAGTCGAGGATAAATTCAGCCGGGGAATGCTGGATGACGACAAAATTGGAATAGGTCGCGTCCAGCCCGGGCGGGAGTTCGAGCTGCAGGGGCGGCGGCTGCTGTTGCGGCTGGGGTTGCTGGCGGGGTGTCTGTGGCATGCGCGAAGCATACCCGAATTGGAGGTTGGCGCGGGGCCATCGACCTCTTGAACATGGATGAACAGGATGGACAGGATAGGGACTGGGCAACCGCAGGTCGCCCCTACCCATCCCAACAAACGGCAAGAGCCGCCGACAGCAACGTCGGCGGCTCTTGCCGTCGGATGAACCGCATGCGGCGGGCTAGAACGGAATCTCTTCGCCGCCGCCGGCCGGCGCGCTGTGCCCGGCATCGCCGGAATCGGGGGCCGGGCCGCCCTCGTCCTTGGGGCTGAGGAAGCGCACGGTGTTGGCGACGATCTCGAAGCTCGTCCCGGTGGTGCCATCCTGACGGGTGAAAGTGGTCGGTCCGCCGGACTTGGGGTCCACCCGCAGGCGGCCTTCAACCAGAACCATCTTGCCCTTGCTCACGAACTTGTTGACGTTTTCGGCTTGCGCGCCGAACACCGAGACGCGGAACCAGGTGGTTTCCTTGACCTGGGCGCCGCTCTTGTCTTTGTAGGACCGATCGGTCGCCAGGCTGAATGAGGTGACCGGGTCGCCGTTTGGCATATAGCGCATTTCGGGATCGCGCCCGAGCCGGCCGATGACGGTGAGGCTTTGATACATGTGTGTGTCTCCTGTTGGTTAACGGTTGTATGGGTTGAATTCAACTACGAGGATGCTACTCCCGCCTCGCCCGGCGCGTCAAGGAGCGGGCCTGACAGTTGTCTGACGGTCGTCAGTTCTTGTTCACGATGCGCTGCTTGAAGTCGGTGACAAAGCGTTCCAGCTTTTGCATGAGCTCGGCCCATTCGGGGCCTTCCAGAATGCCGGTGAGGGCCTGGCGATCATTGGCCTCGGCCGAGGTGATGATCTGAGGGCCCTGGCCATACACGGTGTACCAGGCCTCAACCGGGCGAATGCCCAGACGGAGCACACCGGGGACAAACTCCTGGGTGACGAATTCGAAGTAGGCGGTCTCTTCATCCGCCTTGATATTCCAGCTCAGAACCAGCTTCACCATCGCGCCTCCCCGGGTGTCGCAAAGCGACGGCCCATTACTTGCACCCGGCCTGCAGTTTCTGCACTTCGCCGCGGAAACGCGCATCCGGCACATTGAATGCCAGGACGGCGGCCAGGGTCTTGCTGCCGTTGGCCGTGTCGCCGGTGCCGCACTGGGCCTGGGCGAGCGCCCACAACGCAAACGGATCCTGTTGCGCGCCGCGCAGGTCGACGCCCTTCTTCGCGTTGACGAGGGCGTTCTTGAAGTCGGCCCGAAAGAGGTAGACCGTGGCCAGGCCGGTATAAGCAGCCGAGAAATTTGGATCGGACTTGATCGCGGCTTCAAACTCCTTCGCCGCCTTGTCGGTCGTCTCGCCGGCTGTGCCCGGTGAGCGCTGCAGGAAGATCGTGCCCAGCACGTAGTGTGAGGTCGCGTCGGTCGGGTTGATCACGAGCGCCTGTTCGATCCGCTTCTGGGCATCGTCGAGCTGGCCGTTCTGGTAGTAGACGGTGGCCAGGTTGGTCAGGGCCTCATCCTTGCGCGGGTCGAGTTCGATTGCGCGTTGATAGGACGTCACGGCGTTTTGAAACAGGCTCGCCCGTGTGCCGGCATCGGGGGTGATGCCGCCCAGTTGGTTGAAGGCATTGCCGGCCAGGTAGTGCACGTCGGCGTTGCGGTTGTCGAGCTTGATCCCTTCCTGGGCCTCGGACAGGGCCTGTTGAAAATTGCCGGCGCGATAGGCCGAGCGGGCGGCCTCGATCCGAGCCTGGACCTGCGGGCTGGCCGTGCTGGCCACGGCCGCCGTGGCGGCCGGGCGGGCGGGCCCGGTTGGGGTGATCGGCGGGGCGCCATCATCGCAGGCGCTCAGCACCAGCGCGCCGCACAACGCAGTGACTAGAATACCTGCGGATTTCCTCATCGCTTTACCTCGAGCAACACGACCTGGGTGTCCTCCGGCAGGCCGCTGCGGGTGATCTTGAGCGATTCGACCGGCTTGGCCTCGCTCAGCCCCATTTCTTTGAGGAACTTCTGGGCGCCGTCGAGGCCGGCGCCGCTTTCGCCGGACTTGAAGTTGATCGGGACGACGATGCTGGGCTCGATCAGGCTGATGACCTCGGAAGCCTGGGCGGCGTTGAGGCCGCTGCCTCCGCCGATGGGGATAAGCAGGACGTGGACGGTCTCGAGCGCGTCGATCTGAGCCTGGGTGGGCACGAAGTTCAGCCCGCCCATGTGGGCGACGCTCAGGCCGTCGAAGTTGAAGACATAGACCGTGCTTTTCTGAGCCGCCTCGCCCTGACCCTTCTTGTCGGGGCGCATGCCCACGCCGGTGATGAAGACGCCGCCCATTTCGTATTCGCCGGGGCCGCGCACAGTCCGCGTATCGCCGCGCTGGGCGCCGACGACGGCGGCGAAGTTGTTGTGCTCGGGCGTATCACGGCTGATGGTGATGACGTCGGCCTTGAGTTTGGGCGCGTCGTCGCCGGAATAGGGATCCGCGACGACGGCGAGGGTTCCGCGCTCGGTCATGCGCACGCAGAACTGCCCGTGCCAGGTGATTTCCATGACGCGAATTGTAGCCCAATCGGGCCGGATTTAGAACACTTGTTCGCTCTCCGTTTTAGCGAGGCGGATGGCGGGCCAGACATACCCAGAATCGATATGCCCGGCTTCGCCGGGCATATCGATTCTGGGTATGTCACGACAGCTTCATCACCACCATCCCAAACACGTTGGCCGTGGTGTCGGCCCGGTCGGACATGTTCGAGACGTGCCGGTAGACCTCGCGCCGGTTGAGCACGGACGGCAGATTCGCCTCGGTGGCCTTCGAAAACAGATCCGCCACGGCAACCCGGTAGAGGTGATCGACCTCGCCCTCGAGCTTCTTGGCCCGCCGGGCATGGTCGCCGGCCACTCGCGGGTTGGCGCTCAGGCGTTGGGCGGCCATGTGCAGCTCCTGGGCTTCCTGGCGCACCAGCGCCACCATTTTGCGCAGGTAGTCGTCGCCCTGGACCTTGAGCAGCACGAGTTCCTCGAGGGTCGACAGGGCGTAGTCAAGCATGTCGTCCATATAAAGCGACAGGTTGAACAGGTCCTCGCGATCGACCGGCGTGACAAAGGTGTTGTGCAGTTCGTCGATCAGGATCCGGCGCGTCTCGTCGGCGTCCATCTCGACCGCGCTCAGCCTGTCGATCCCGGCCTGGTCGGGGTGATCGATCAGCGACTCCAGCAGCTCAATGCCCTTGACCGTCTTGGCGGCCTGCTCGATCAGCAGCGCGATAAAGCGATCCTCTTCCTTCTTCTTGCGTCCAAACACACTCTTACTCTCCTTGGGGCCTGATCAGACCAGATTTCGCACAACCAGATACAGCAACGCACTCAATGCCGCGGTAGCGGGGATCGTCAGCAGCCAGGCCAGCACGATGTCGCTCAGCACCCCCCAGCGCACCTGCGAGGCGCGCTCGGCCGCGCCCACCCCGAGCACCGACATGCTCACCACGTGGGTGGTGCTGACCGGGCCCCCGAGCAGGGACGCGCCCAGGATGACGGCCGCCGACGCGATCTGGGTGCTAAAGCTGTGGATGGGCCGGATGCGGTAGAACTTGCGGCCCAGGGTGTTGATGATGCGCCAGCCGCCAAACACGGTGCCCAGCCCGATCGCGGCCGCGCTGATGACGATCACCCACCACGGCACCTCAAAGGTGGGCTGGAAGCCCAGCACGACCAGGCCCAGGGTGATGATGCCCATCGTTTTCTGCGCGTCATTCGTGCCATGGCTGAGGGCGAGGATGAAACCGGTGGGGAGCTGGGCGCGCTTGAACAGCACGTTGACTTTGGGTGTGGCATCGCGTGACATCTGGCGGGTCAGCCACATGACGAGATAGCCGGCCGCGAAGCCGATGAGGGGCGAAGTGAAGAGGGCGATCGCGACCTTGGCCAGCCCGGCCAGTTCGAGTGCGCCTACACCCGAGCCCAGAATCACCGCGCCAAGCAGGCCGCCGATCAGGGCATGCGACGAGCTGGCCGGGATGCCGAAATACCAGGTGATGAGGTTCCAGGCGCTGGCGCTGAGCAGCGCGGCCAGCACGACCGCGATCGTGATCGCCGAGGGCAGGGCAACCTCCGAGCCAATCGTCTTGGCCACGGCCACGCCAAAGACAAAGGGACCGACGAAGTTGGCGATGGCGGCCAGCAGGAGCGCGTCGCGGGGCGACATCGCCTGCGACGAGATGATCGTGGCCACGACATTTGCGCTGTCGTGAAAGCCGTTCAGGAAGTCAAAGGCGAGGGCGATTGCGATCAGAAGGGCGATCAGGGCAAGAGACGACATGGTCTGTTGGCCGGTCCGCAAAGGAACCAGTTGCCAAGCTTAACATGAGCATAACTTGTTTTTTCGGAAGCGCTGTCCCCCGCCCCGGCATACGCCGGGGCGGGGGACAGCGCTTCCGAAAAACAGCCCAACCTCAACTGTCAGGAAACTGTCAGGTTCATTTTGCAGCCCTTTCCATAGACTGCTTGCAGGCCACTGATCGTGGCCCAGGCTGTCTATGTTCTGGGAATCCCTATTCTTCGCCTCAGAGCCTGTCTGGCTTATCCCCGTTATGGGGACGCTCGCCGCGCTTGCGGGCTTTGGCCTGCTCGCGGCGTTTGGCCTGGGCTATGACCCAGCCTGGCCGGGCCCGCCTGCGGGCGCGCGCGCGGTGGCCCGCCGGCGCACGGCTCTGAGTGCGGGCACCGTATGTGTGGTGGTTGCCTCGCTCGGCGCGCTGAACCAGGCTGTTCCAATCGAGGCGCGTCTCATTGCCCTGGCCCAGGCCGCGACCATGGCTGCCGCCGCCGTCTGCGACTGGCGTAAATGGCAGCTCCCACTGCCCTTCACCCTGGGCGGGATTGCGTTGGGCGCGGCGGGTCTTGCCCTTGCGGGCTCGCCGCTGCTGTGGGGGCTGGCCGCTGTCACCGTCCTCGCCGCGCTGGCCATCAATGCCCTGGCGACCGCTGGTACCTTGCAGGGTGGCGACGTTCTCGCCACGATCTGGATCGGGCTTGCGTTGCCGGGGATCGGGCTGTTGGCCTTTGCCATGGGCCAGGCTGGCCTGGCAATTACCCGCCTGCTCGGCCGTTGGCCGCGCGCGACCCGCGCCCCTGTGGGTGGGGCGTGGCTGATGGCGGCTGTGGCGTTGCTCTCTCTGCCCGGGCTGCCGGCGCTCGTCGAACCCACTGCCGCGCCGACTGCGCCGCCACGGATAGCGTCTCGGCTTGCGCCGGCGTCCGATGCGGCATGGCGCGAGGCCGCCCGGGCTGCGGCAGATGCCACCGCCTGGGTGGTATTCGCCGAGAGCGGCCCTGAGCGCGTCGCCCGGGCGGCCCACGCGGCCGCCCGCATACGCGCCCTCGCGGGTGAACCCCATGCGCCCACAGACGTCGTCGGCGCGCTCAGCAATCTTGCCGCCGCCCTCGAAGCCTATGACCTCGGCGCTATCCGGGCCGCAAGCGCGCGTCTTGCCGATCTTCGCGCCAACGCCGCGTTTCACAAGGAGCCCTGAACGATATGCGCAGAATGACCCTGATCCTCGGATTGGCTCTGGCCGTCCTCGTCGCCGTCGGCGTCGGGCTGTATATCAATCTCAGCCGTCCGCGCGCGGTGATGGTCCCGATCGCCGTCGCCGATATACCCGCCGGGACCGTTGTGCAGCGCGCGTTGTTCCGGGGCGTCGAGATGGCCAACATCGACTCCGAGACTCTCGATGCCTGGGTGCTGGCCAGCGACTTCAACCAGGCTGTTGGCCGGAGGCTCAACAGCGATGTGCGGGCGGGCTTTCCGGTCGCGCGCGCGCAGATCGACCCGAACGCCGTCGGCGCGATCGAAACCCGGCTATCACTGGCGGTGGCCGGCGACGCTGGCTACTACTTGCCGATCCCGGTCACCCCCGATCAGGTCGGCAACTTCATCCAGCCCGGCGACCACATCGACCTGATCGTCCACATCGGCAGCCTGCGCGCCACGACCTTGAGCGCCAGCCCGACCCCCGCCGGCGCGACCCGGCGGGTGAGCGACACACTTGATATGCCGATGACCAAGCTGGTCGTGCAGAACCTGGAGATCATCCGGGTGGAGCGCGATCCGGCGCCCCGCGCTGCCCAGACCCAGGCGAATTCCCGCGAGGCGGCCCGGCCCGGCGACGTGCGCCGGCTGTATGCCCTGGTCACCCGCGACCAGCTCGAGGTGCTGAGCTTCGCCCTGCGCAACGGCGAGCACACCTTCGCCGTGCGCGGCGTCGGCAATACCGCCCCGCCTGCGCCAACCGATGCGGTGACCTGGAACGATTTCGAGCGCTGGTTCTTCGCCCAACGCGGGGTGAGCCAGGACACGCTGGTGACGACTCGCTGAAATTGGACAGCGCCGCTCGAACCAGAAAATGGAATCGGCGGAAATCTGCGTAATCTGTGGACAGATCACAAACATGGTCAATGAATCTCGACATCCCGCCGCCAATCAAACCGACCCGCACATCGCCGGGCGAACGCTGCGCCCGGTTGCGACGACGACGCCACGCTCCGCCGTGCCCGACGTAATGCGAAACCCGGCGGAAGATCCAAACGGAAAACTGCGCCTGGTCGTGGGCTATGACAACTCGAGCGACCTCGAACAACTCCGGCGCGACCTGATCGGGACCGCCCTCGACCTGGTCGGCTACGAGCAGGTTGCCCAACGCGTCTTTGACACCGCCATCCGCCTCGACGCCGATGTCGTCCTGCTCTCGCCGAACTGTTTTGGGTATCGCAAGGAGCTGGTCATCGATTTGCGCATGCAGCGCGGGCGGCCCATCCCCGTCATTGGCTGGGTCGAGACTCGCACCGATGAGGGCCGGCTGATGGTCGCGGCCGGCGCGGTCAACTACATCTCGCTGCCCACCGACGCCCACCAGGTCGCCCGGCTGGTTCAGTTCGCCCAGGTCGCCGTTGACCGCCTGCGCCGCGAGCGCGACGATGGGCTGGTCTCGCTGTCCGCCGGTTCGATGATCCCGCGCGGCGCGGCCTGGCAGAGCAAGGTCATCAGCGTCTTTGTGCCCAAGGGCGGCGGGAGTCATCGAAGCACCACCGCCGTCAACCTGGCCACGGTTCTTTCACACGTGACCATGGGCAATCAGAAGACGCTCCTGCTCGACTTCGACATGGTCAAGGGCGATTGCCACACCATGCTCGGCTACATCCACGAGAGCGAGCAACGAATCGCCCTGCAGCGCAACATGGCCGTCCTCGAGCGCGGGCTCAAGGATCTGTTCGAGGAGGCCCTGCGCCGCTACGACCCGCGCGGCGAGGGCTGGCTCAACCTGCCCACGATCAAGCAGTATTTCGTCGACTCGCCGGCCCTGCGCGAGACCCAGCTCGACCTGCTGCCCGGGCTGATGCGCCCGACCGACAGCGGCGAGCCCGTCTTCCAGGCTGATCGCCAGGCGGTGTTTGGGGTGGCCCGGGCCATCATCGAAATTGTGCGACGGGCGTATGCCTTCACCGTCATCGACATTGGGCAGGATTTCCTGGCCCCCCTGCACGAGGCTGCCATCCGCCAGTCCGATGACGTGCTGGTGGTCTGCCCGCCCACGTTGACGGCCGCGCTCGACACGCGCTACGCGCTGCAGGCGCTGTCGGCCCACTTTGGCGATTTGAGCAAGTTCCGCCTGCTCATCTCCGGGTTCAAGGCCGAATATGGGATGAGCGAGCGCGAGTTGACCGATCTGGTTGGGATTCCGTTGGCTGGTGTCATACCGTTTGATGACACGGTCGCCACCCAGGCCATCAACACCTGCTCGCCGTATGCGCTGACCGACGCCGGACCGCTGGGCAGCGCCATCCGCCATCTCGGCGCGCTGTATCTGCCCCAGCTTGGGCCAGCCTTCAAGGCCCGCACCCGCCAGGCCACGTCGCGCTCGCTGCTGAAGAGCCTGTTCGTGAGGGGGGCATAGCCCATGGAACCCGCCAACATCCGCAAGACCCTGGGCGGCGTGCCCGGTTGGACGTCGGACGGGACGCCGAAGCCGCTGCCGTCCGGCACACCGGCCTTCTCCGAGGCGATGAGCCAGGCCCGGGCCCGTCTGCCCGGCGCGGCTGAGTCGCCCTACCAGGCGGTCCTCGACGACCTCAAACGCCAACTCGCCGGGAGCGGCCGGCTCACCGTCGCCGCCTACGATCAGCCCAGCGACGACGACTTCAACCTCGTCCGCGATCTGGCCCGCGGCGCGATCCGCGCCCACGATGGCAAGGCCTCAAGCGCCGGGCGGCCGCTCCTGGCCTCGGGCGAGGGCGGCGATGCCGCCGCGGAGCTCGACCGCTTGTCGCGCCGAATGGCCGATGACATCCTGGGCTGGGGGCCGATCGCGCCGCTCATGCAGGATGACAGGGTCGAGGAGATCTTCATCAACGGCCATGACCAGATCTGGGCCCAACGGGTCGGCGAGCCACCTCGGCGGGCCAATGCCCATTTCCTCAGCCCGAACCATCTGCGGGTGTTTATCAACCGCAAGCTCGATCACGGCGAGGGCGGGCGCGGGGTGACGGTCAAGACGCCCTGGCGCGATCATCGCCTGGCCGACGGCAGCCGGGTGCACGTGGTCATGTCGCCCCTGGTGGCCAACCTCGGCGAGGGCGCGATCGCGGTCACCATCCGGCGCTTCCGCAGTGTCGCCCGGACCATCGACGATCTGCTCCGCCTGGGCACGATCCCGGCCGACCTGGCCGGGCTGCTGCGGGCGGCCATGCGCGCCCAACTGAATATCTGCATCAGCGGCGGGACCGGCACCGGCAAGACCACGTTTCTGACCGCCCTGGCCAGCGAGATCGACCCGCAGGACCGGGTGGTGACGGTCGAAGATACCCCCGAGTTGCGCCTCGACCACCTGCCGAACTGGATCGCGCTTGTCACCCGCGAGGCGGGTGAGGACACCCGCGAAGTGACGATGGCCGACAACGTGCGGCATTGCCTGCGCATGCGCCCGCGCCGGATCCTGCTGGGCGAGGCCCGCGGGCCGGAGGTCATGGCCATCCTGCAGGCGATGAACACTGGCCACGACGGCACGCTCTTCACGGTGCATGCCGACGACGCGTATCGCAGCCTGCAGCGGATCGAGGATCTGTATCTCATGGGCGGGCTGGGCAATGTGCCGCTGCTGGCGATCCGGCGGACCATTGCCCACGCGGTCAACCTGATCATCAACATCGGCGTGTTCCATGACGGGGCCGGCCGCCAGGTCCGGCGGGTGCGCGAGGTGGCCTACGTCACCGGCGCGGTCGAGGGCGAGATGATCGCTTTTGAGCCGCTGTTCGCCTGGCAGGCCGAACCCGGGCGCGAGCCCTCGGCCGGGCGGCTGGCCTATACCGGCGCGCATCCGAGCGGGTTGATCGCCCGGCTCGAGTCGCGCGTGCCGGGATTCACCTGGCGGGCGGCGATGCGAGCCGCCCGGTAGGGCGTGATCTATCCGCCGATTGCGCCGATTACCGCCGATTTGGACATATGTCGCACGAACAAGGAAAAATCTGCGGAAATCTGCGAAATCTGCGGATAGATCGCGCAATTCGCAAACACATCGAGTCGTTGGTTTTATAGAGATGGATCCTATGGCGTTCCTCCTTGCGCTCCTGGCCGGCGCCGCGCTGTTCGCGATCTGGTGCGGGGTGGTCCTGCCGCGCGGGCCGGTGGCGCCGCGGCCCATCCCGGCTCGCCAGCGCGCCGAGCGCCGCCTCATCGGTTTGCAGGCCCGCCTCGACGCCGCCCAGATGGAGATCCGTGCGTTTGACTTTGTCCGTCAGAGTCTGCTGTTGGGCGTTGGGCTTGGGGTTGGGCTGGGGTTGCTCCTAGGCGCTATCGTGTTGGCCCCGGTCGGGATTCTGGCCGGCTTTCTGTTCACCTGGAGCACCCTCGAGCGTGAGCGCGATCAACGCCAGGTGCGCTACAACAAGCATCTCGCTGGCGCCTGTGACGTCATCCGCAATAGCTACAGCGTCAAGCCCTCGCTGCAGAAGGCGCTCGAGGCGGCCGCAATCTACACCCAGTCCCCGGTCAAAGAGGATTTTGGGCAGCTCCTGATCGGCTACATGCAGGGCGAGTTCGAGAGCACCCTGGACGCGGTCGCCGAGCGCCGGCGTTCGATCGTCTTCGACGGGGTCGCCAACGCGCTTCTCAGGGCTGAGCGGGCCGGGGCGGGGGTCACGGATATGCTCAACCGTCTGGCGCTCACCACCCGTGAGAACGTGGCCGCCTTCGAGGACGCCGTTATCGCCCAGACCACCGCCCGCAGCAATGTGCAATGGGGAACCTATGGCCCGTGGGGGGTGTTCGCTGTCTTTCGCACGCTCAGCCTGGCCTTCAGCCTCACCGGCGCGGGCGGCGTGTTTGGCGGGCTGACCACGTTCTTTTCCACGCCGGCGGGCAACCTCATCGCCCTGCTGGCAGCGCTGATCACGGTCGGGGCCTATGTGTATTGCTATCAACTCGCCCAGCGCGGGCTGGTCGTCCGGCGGGTGGGCGGCGCGGACGCTCTGCCCGAACCGTCGGGCGCGGCCCAGGCCGGGACCGAGCGTGGTTCGGCGGTCACGAGTCCGGGCGCGCCCATGCGCGGGCAGCGCCCGCTCGGGCCTGCCTTTGAGACCGGAGGTGAAGCATGATGGTCTGGCTCTTGGCGCTGGCCGGCGGGCTGGCGGTCTTCCTCATTGTGGCTGGCACTGCCGGCAACGCCGGCAGTGCTTCCGGAAGCGCGCATCCGATGTATCGGCCGCGCACCGCGCGCAGCCTGGGCAAGGCAGGTCCGAGTGCAGTTTCCGCCGTTGTGCGCGCTGGCGCGGGGCGGGCCCTGCGCGCCGACGCCGTCAACGCGCGTTATCTGCGCCAGCTCAAGCAGGCCGACTGGTACTGGGCCCCGGCCGAGCCCGCCCCGCTGAAGCGGCGCGCGCCGTTCTGGAATCTCGAGACGCTGTGGGCGGAGAAGTATTTTGGCGTGTTGCTCGGCGGCGCCGGGGCAGCAGGTTTGATCTTGCTGGCCGGGATGATCGGGTTGCTCACCCTCGAATTCACCGGCGCGAGCCCGGTTGGGCTGGCCGTCCCGGCGCTGGGGGTCGGGGCGGCGCTGGTCGGCGGGCTGGGAGCCGCCTTGGGCTTCACCAGCCCCGATGCGCAGTTGGCTGCTGCGGCGCTCAGCCGCCAGCGCGAGCTCTCCCTCGAGCTGGGCTTTCGGATCGGCGAGATTCGCAGCGATGTGCTCGCCGGCGTCACCCTGCCTACCGCGATCGGCAACCTGTCACGCCGGGCGGGCGGGCCCTTCATCGAAGAGCTGCGCCGGATGACGACGGCGCTCAAGGTCGACGCCGACGAGGTGGCCGCGGTAAATACCCTGCTGGACCGCAACCAGGGCAACGAGTTCGTGATGGAGTTCGGCAACACGGTCCGAATGGCGCTCCTGCACGGGGCGCGGGTCGAGTCGGCCCTCAACGCGCTGGCCGACGCCGCCCAGATCCGGTTGCGCCAAACAATCCAGGCTCAGGGCCGGCGGAATGCCCAGGAGATGGCCCGCCCGGTGGCGCTGACGACGACCCTGGTGATCTCGATGCTTGTCATTGCCCCGGCAATTGCGGGGATTGTGGAGGGGATTGGATAACTGTCAGCCAATTGTCAGGTTCATTTTCGACGTCTGGCCGGATGATCGACTCGCGCCTAGCGCGCGCAAGATACACGCTCACAGGAGAACGCACATGAAAACCGCAACGCAGACCCTGAACCAGATCGCCGCAATGACGGCGATGTTCGCTCGCCAGCCGCGGCTGGCCCTGACCGCGCTGGAGCGCGGCGATGCCGAGGGCAGCTCGTCGGTGATCCGGACCGCGGCCGCGGTCGGGCTGGCCCTGCTGGTCGTCACCGTCATCGTGGCGGCCCTGGTCGCCATCGTCAACGCCACCGGCGCGAAGATTTCCAGCGCGACGTTTCCCTAGCGCGCTCCACAGGGTATTTTTCAGAGGGCATATCCCTGCCCCGGCGTACGCCGGGGCGGGGATGTGCCCTCCGAAATAGATATTGTTGGTGTTGTCAAGCTCGTCTGGAGACCCATCATGAAGTTGCGCAAAGCGCGTGATCCCGGCCTACCGGTCCTGCCCGGCGAACATAGAGATGCGGAGGGTCGCCAGGCGCTTGTCCGGAGTGCGCTATCGGTCGGTCTGACGGTAATGCTGGCCACCCTGGTCGTCACGGTGGTGCTGGGCATCGCGTTCGCAAGCGGCGGCAAAGTCGGCCGGATGACCTTTGACCTCGGCGGTGGCATTGCGCCGTGTCTGGCGGGGCGGTGCTGAGCGATGGTCGCACGAATAAGACAGCACTTGGAGGGTGGCAGCGCCGAGGGCGAGTTCGCCTTCACGATCTATACGCCGTATCTGTTTGCCCTGCTTCTGGTTGGGCTGGCCTTTGCCCTGGTCGGTTTTTGGCGGATTGGGGCGACGATGTCGGCCGAGCGCGCCGCGGCTGCGAACGGAGTGTCGGCCCAGGGGTCAAACGCGTCCGTTGCGTGGGACACCCAGCAGCAGGCCTTTGACACGTGGGCGAATGCGCGCGGCGGCGAAGTCGGGCTGAGCGCCGGGCCGGGCCAGCGCTCGGACACGCTGACGTTCTCGGCTCGGGCCACGCTGCGCACAGGTTTTCTTGGCAATTGGGAGTTCGCGTTGCCCGGTCAGAGCGAGCGCCGGCGCGAGCGTTTTTATAGTGGCCCGGCCCTGTGCGAGAGCGAGGCGAACTGTCATGAGTAGCCGGGCGTGGCGGCGCCGATTCGAGCGTGGCGAGGCCGAGACGGCCGAATTCACCCTGGCCATCGTCCCGGTCCTGATCCTGGTCATGCTGATCGCCGTCACCACCCTGATCCGGCCGGCCCAACTGCCCGTCTTCTTTGCCGCGCGCGAATGCGCCCGGGCGGCGAGCGCCAGCCTGAACCAAAGCATCGCCCTGCAGCAGGGCATTGAGGCGGCAGCGAATTCGCTGCACGGCAACAGCCTGAGCACCGCTCAGGCCAGCGTCAGCGTCTGGGCAGATGGCGCCTGGCAGCGCGGCGATCCGGTGACTTGCCGGGTGAGCTATCAGATCGACGTTTCGCGTGTGCCGATGGTTGGCGCCTTCTTTGGGGTTGTCGCCGCTGAGGCCGAGGCGAGCGCCCGGATCGAGCCGGGCAAATCGCGCTGGGGGAACGGTGGGCCGTAGAGCGTTGGGCGGCGCACCGGCCCCTGGTGGTGGCTCGTGTCCGTCTTCGTTGGAGCGTATGCGCAACACTCGTTCTCTCCTCCGCCGCCTCGAAGGCGGCGCCTCGATCACCGCCCAGGCGACCCTGTATATCTCGGTATTGTTCGCCTGTTTCGCCCTGGTCTATGACATGGGCAATGTGGCGATGGTGGGACAAATGGCTCAATCCGCAGCGCTGATCGCGGCCGAGGAAGCGGCCAAGGAGGTTTCCACCAGCGCGTTCAAGGGCGGGCAGCAGATTCACCTGGGAGAGGATGCGCTCGCGCGCGCGGCCGAGGTCGTGGCGGGCATGCTCCCGGTCGCCGCCCAGGGTCTGGATATCGGGCTGCGCGAGCCGGGCGGGCGGAGCGTGATCGAAGTGTCGTTCCGGGTGCGGGCCAGCACCCCCATCCTGCGGGCCTGTTTTGGCCTGCAGGGGATCGATGTGCCGGTGCGCGCCGCGGCCGAGCCGGTTTGGGGCGCCGAGGGTGAATGGCGCTGAGTGAATCGATGGGCAGAAGGCCTTTGTCCACTCAGCCGGCACGTTCTACGTGCCGGTGTGGCCCGCCGGCGCCTCGAAGGCGCCGGCTGAAAGGACGAAGGCCTTATGCCTGATGCCGCCCAAGTGAAGCTCATGGACGCGCGAATCGTGACAGAAACGGCCTTCACATACCGCTTGGCGCATCCCTCTGACCGTTGTGCGCTGGCCTGGATAGAGGCCCGCAGCTTTGGCTGGGGACGACTTTTGGACGGGCAGTGGCCGGCCCTCGACGGCCGGCGTATGTGCGGTTGGCTGGCCTGCGACCCAGCCGGGCGGGCGCGCGGCTATGCGCTGGTGGATCGGCGCCAGGGACGGCCGTATGTGGCGGGGATCGGGGTGCTGCCCGAGTGGCGCCGGCGGGGCATCGGCGAGCAGCTCATGCGCCTCATCCTCGGCGCGCACCGCGACGTGTGGCTGCACGCGCGCGAGGGCAATCTATCCGCCCGCCGGCTGTATGCCCGCCTGGGCCTGCGTGAGGCTGGGCACATCCCCCATTTCTATTCGGACGGCGAGGCCGCGCTGGTGATCGAGGCATGGCCCTGCGCGAGCCGCTGAGGTTGATGGCGCCCTGAAGCCAGCCAGTTTTCAGGTCACGGTACCGTGAACGTGCCCGCGTCCGCGCGGGCCTTGTTTTCCGGGGTGAGCGTGTTGTATTTCTGGTTGTAGCGGCGGTTGAGCGTCTTCTGTTCAATGGCGGTCAACCCGTTTTTGTCGGC
>Ga0073900_10000468_pt1 | contig 26921 bp, 19 predicted proteins | sample KloWWTmetKNB5Kit_FD_66666 | JGI IMG/M metagenome (GOLD analysis project Ga0073900, IMG submission 66666) | Active sludge microbial communities from Klosterneuburg, Austria, studying microevolution and ecology of nitrifiers - Klosterneuburg... | ecosystem: Engineered > WWTP > Aerobic digester >...
GCTTTCACTGCAGCAGTAGCCTTAGGTTTTGGTCCGCGCTTAGCAGGTGCAGCTTTCACTGCAGCAGCAGCCTTAGGTTTTGGTCCACGCTTACCAGGTGCAGCTTTCACTGCAGCAGTAGCCTTAGGTTTTGGTCCACGTTTACCTGGTGCAGCTTTCACGGTAGCAGTAGCCTTAGGTTTTGGCCCACGCTTATCAGGTGCAGCTTTCACTGCAGCAGCAGCCTTAGGTTTTGGTCCGCGCTTAGCAGGTGCAGCTTTCACTGCAGCAGTAGCCTTAGGTTTTGGTCCACGTTTGGCAGGTGCAGCTTTCACTGCAGCAGTAGCCTTAGGTTTTGGTCCACGCTTAGCAGGTGCAGCTTTCACTGCAGCAGCAGCCTTAGGTTTTGGTCCCCGCTTAGCAGGCGCAGCTTTCACTGCAGCAGTAGCCTTAGGTTTTGGTCCGCGCTTAGCAGGTGCAGCTTTCTCTTCAGCAACAGCTGACTTAGGTTTGCGACCTCGTTTACCTGGAACAGGAATCTCAGTAGATTCAACTTTTGGTTTGCGACCTCTTAATGGAAGCGGTGCTTTTTTTGATTTATTCTTTTTTACTTCTTTTGACTCTGAAGTTGTCTTCGGAGCTGAAGTACTAACCTTAGGTGCAGGAGTACTAACCTTTGGTGCAGGCGTACTAACCTTTGGTGCAGGAGTACTAACCTTTGGTGCGGAAGTACTATCCTTCGGTGCTGGAGTACTAACCTTCGGTGCAGGAGTACTTACCTTTGGAGTGGAAGTAGATGTCTTTGTGAAATCATCTATCTTAGTATCAAGATCTTTTTCGGAAACTAACATACCTCGACTGCTATTATGTATAAAAGTTCCCCAGGTAAGATTATCAAAACCCTCTCTGTGTCTCTGAGCTCTTTCGATAGCCATATTAGCCGCATTTTCCACTATCCATTCGAAATTTTCCTCGCCAACAGAATGCAAATCTGCGTCAGGTGCAGGGTTGCAAAAATCAATAGCATATGGAATACCATCTCGAACTGCAAATTCTACAGTATTGAAATCATAACCCAAAGCTTGATTTAGTGAAACAACATATTTCTCTATAGTACTTAATAACTTCTTCTCGACAGGTCCGCCATTGATCACATATCTGAGGTGATGAGGATTGCGCGGTTCGTATTGCATTACGCGAACTACATTCCCACCAAGACAATAACATCGGAAATAAGAATCAAATATAATTTCTTCTTGAAGAAGCATAACCAATTCTCCGGTTTCACCATAAGAATCAAATAAATGTTCTATGTCCCGGACTTTATAAACACTTTTCCAACCTCCTCCTGAATGGGGTTTCATGTAGGCCGGAAAGCCTATTTCTTTAAATATCTCTCCCCAATCCATGGGAAACTTTAGATTTCTGAACGAATTGCCACTGGTACCAACAGGCATTTCCTTTGAGGGCAGCAAATAGGTTTTAGGCACGGGAACACCAAGCTTTGTCGCTAATGCATTATTAAAGAATTTTTCATCTGCACTCCACCAAAAAGGATTATTCATGACTGCAGTACCATTCAGAGCTGCATTTTTCAAATAGGCTTTGTAGAAGGGAACATCCTGAGATATCCTATCTAGTAGCACTGCATAGTTAGTGCTTCTACCTTGAAATACCTCATCTACCAGTGCTTGTTCTGCTGATATACCTTTAACTTTCTTTTCGTTGATCCTGTCAACAAATGCTTGTGGAAATGTATTTTCCTGGCCAAATAAAATACCAATCTTCTTCATCAATAAAATGTGAGTTATGAATTAATTAAAAATAAACTAAATATCAAATACCTTTGTTGCCGCAAAAACTTAATTCTAATTTTTGAATGTGAAGGGTAAGGAGGTTTTCATACTGATGAGCAACAGATGCAAAGCTATAACTATTTTAAATAATATTCTAGTATATAGCGTTTAAACTTATTGATTAGGCTCGTTTTGTGATAAATTTCATGTAATGCATATCCTCAAATACGAAATATCAGATTATTACAATGGCATTTACTAAATTACAGTGGTTAAAAGGTATTAATTCAATTAAAAGCCGATCCTCTGATAAATTAATTAAATATTTGTTAATCAACAATGACTATACTCTCCAGGCATTAAATGACTAAAACGAAAATAAGGTGGGTAGCCTTTCTCAGTATCCTGGCGATAAGTTCTATTGTTTTAGCGCAGGGATATTGGGTATATCAATTGTGGAGCTTTAATGAAAAGCAATTCTCTCAAAGGGTAAAAATAACCCTCGCTAAGGTCGCCAATCAGCTCTTAGAACTTCATGGCTCTGTAGCACCCCGGACAAAATTTATCAATCAGGTTACTTCAAATTACTTTGTAGTCAATATAAACGATAATATCAATATTGAGGAACTGGAGTACTTTCTGATTAAGGAGTTTCAAGCTAACCATATAAATGAAAGTTTTGAATATGGTATATATGATTGTGGAGATAATCAAATGGTCTACGGCAACTTTATACACATCAATACTGAGAATTTATTTAGGCCCAAAGGAGCGAAAATTCAATCTAACTTACCGCTTATTGAGGGTTTAACTTACTACTTCGGTGTCCTATTTCCCGATAAGAACGTAGGTATGATCACAGACATGCGTGTGGCTTTAATGCTCAGCTTGCTTTTAGTCGGAGCTATTCTCGTGTATTTATACGCTCTCTGGGTGATAATAAGACAAAATGAACTGTCTGAGTTACAAAAGGATTTTATTAATAATATGACTCATGAATTCAAAACTCCTCTTAGCAATATAAAACTAGCCACTTCAGCAATACAGTCTGATCCTTATGTCTCTTCTTCAAAGAGACTCTATGGGCTTGGAAATATTATAAATCAACAAAATTTACGACTCATTAACCATGTGGAAAAGATTCTACAACTAGCACGGATGGAGCGAGATAACTTCGTATTGGAGAAGGAACCTATCGATTTAAAGGAAATGATCAATGAACTGGTTACCTCATTTCAGTTGTTGCTAGATAAGAATGGAGGTCAAATCATATTAAATTTACCGGAAGAATCAGTTATTTTAGTGGCGGATAAAGTCCATATGGCCAATATACTGGATAATCTTGTGGATAATGCTATAAAGTATTCACCTGAAGAACCGGCTATAACTATAACGCTGTCTAAAAACAATAATACCGTGAAACTTATTATAGAAGACAAGGGTATTGGGATGGATCTTCCTACACAAAAAAAGGTGTTTGGAAAGTTTTACAGGCATCCTACCGGCAATGTACACGACGTCAAAGGATTCGGGCTGGGCTTATATTACGTCCAAAATGTGTGTAGAGCACACCATTGGAAACTAAATATAGAAAGCGAAGTAAATCTGGGGACGAAAATCATAATCACAATTCCAAATAAATGAACAAAGCAAGAATATTTTACGTAGAAGATGACGAGACTCTAGCCTATTTAACTACTGAAACATTAGTAGCAGAAGGGTATATGGTAGACCATTATAGTAATGGTCAAAATGGGCTACAAGGCTTTAAACGCAATCAATATGACCTATGCATACTGGACGTCATGTTACCTAAGATTGATGGCTTTGAACTTGCCAGGAGAATAAGAGCATCTAATGAGTCCATTCCTATCATTTTCCTGTCAGCAAAATCAATGCTTGATGACAAGCTGGAAGGACTAACATTGGGAGCAGATGACTATATCACTAAGCCGTTCGATACAAGAGAATTAATACTCAAGGTGGACATCTTTCTCAATAGAAGAAGTAAGATGGGCTCTCCAGGAGATAACAAGGTTGTTGAGTTTGGGGAATTCGTTTTTGACTATGCTAATCTAATACTCAGTCATAGTGGGGAGGACCAAACTTTGACTCAAAAAGAAGCTGATCTGCTTAAATACTTCTGTGATCATCGTGGCGCTCTGATTAAAAGAGGTGAGATACTGGAGGAACTATGGGGCCGAAATGACTATTTTCTAGGCCGAAGCCTGGATGTATTCATCTCTAGACTAAGAAAATATCTAAGTGAGGATCCAAAATTACACATCGACAACATCCATGGCGTGGGCTTTAAATTTATAATTGACAACTAGTCCACCGCCGCATTAGGTCTATTCAGAGCAGAAATTTCGGGAATTAAGAATAATATTCTAAGGGGGTTGTAACTTTTAGCTAATAAGGAACGTATTACTTACAAATTGGCCTGATGACCATATCTGATTACAATACCTTAGTAGACCTACACAGTGATGCGCTCTTTCGCTTTCTGTGGAAATCTTCATCAGATCGGGAGCTTGCTCAAGATCTAGTGCAAGAGTCTTATTTAAGATTATGGAATAATCTGCGAAAGGTTGAATTTACAAAGGCCAAAAGCTACTTGTTTACCGTGGCATATAATTGCCTAATGGATCATTTCAGAGATAAAAAGAGAAAAAGCAAAATCGAAGTTGAATACAATACGGTCATAGAACCAATGAAATCTTACGACCTTAAAGAATTGCTGGATCACGCGCTGAATACGCTCCCCAAGATTCAAAAATCAATATTGCTCTTACGTGATTATGAAGGGTACAGTTACAAAGAAATTGAGGAGATGACCGGATTGAATGAATCACAGGTAAAAGTGTATATTTTCAGAGCTAGAACTACTATGAAAGATTTTCTGATCACTAATAATGCCGTATATCCAAGTATTTGACATGGTTGCTAAAACAATAAATATTAATAATTACGAGGCTTTTCTCCTCGACCACTTCGAAGGAAATCTTTCTGAAGAAGGTTACAATGAATTACTTGGCTTTCTAAGTTCTCATCCAGAACTCAATGATGTTTTTAATCAGACCTGGGGAGACAATAAGCTAGATCCAAAGTTCGGCATAGAAGATTACTATTATCCCGCTGAACTTCTGAAGAAGTTCAAACCTGCTAACCACGAGTTGTCAGAGATTTATAATCTGGTAGAAGAAGGAGAAGAACCATCCGGAGAATTAGCACTATTAATTCAAGAAGACACCATCCTAAGATTGCATTATACTGCTTACCAACACAGCATATTGGCACCTGACCTGGAAGAGAAGTTGGATGCTCCCTTTAAGCAATCATTGAGAAAAACTAATTCTATTCAGTATAAACCAATATGGCTTGCAATAGCCGCAGTAGCTCTCTTGTTAGTAATATTCAAACTAACCGCACCAGTATTTACTTCAGAATCAACCCAACAATTAACACAAGTCGAAGAATTAAAACCAAAAGAAAATACCCTACCCACTAATAATTATACGAAGAATCAAGAATCTACTCTCGCCGAAACTAGTTCCGATAAATCCATTTCATCCCGTGACTTTAAGTTAAATCAATCAAAAAATTCACGTGTTCACAGAAGGATCATTAACTCTCAGAAAGCAACAGCTTCGAATCTAACAGAGCCACCCAAAGAGTTTGTAGAAGAAGTTGCTTTTCAAAATCCTATCCTCCCCGAACTGGACTATATTGACGGCAGACAAACACATGTTGAGCACAGAGAAACATTCTTTATAGTTCCTGTCAGGATTAATACTAGTCCACAAAAAATTGAGAAAAAGAAAAAAACTGATGGCTTGATTAGTAATGGTATAATAGCATTTTTATCAAGAAAAGAGAGTCTTCAAAAGAGCGCTATTAAATCTATTCAATATATTGATCAAAACGGTTTGTTGGGATTAAGTACTTCACGCAGCGAAAAGGGTCAGATCGAATCAGTTACACTACGAATTGCAGACCGCAAATTTTATCAATCATTATAAATAATTTAAATATTAAACCTAAACATATTATACTATGAAAAAATTATTCTTTTTAATTTCATTCTTCACTCTGACATACTTATCAGCTCAGGAGGCGGGTATCAGTCTACCCGATATTAACTCAGTGAAGCTATCTGACAATTGCCATGTCAATATAATTGAGGCTGAAATAAACTCTATTTCCTTTCCGGATGGTACGAGGAAATATACTGTTCAGAATGGTGTTCTGTCCGTCCGTGATAATAGCACCGCTACGATCATGCTAAAAGATTTAAAATCTCTCAGTTGTAATGACAGGTCATCCGCTGATCTATCTGCAGGAAATCGATTTAATAATCTGAGCATCAAGAGCGAAGACGTATCTCAGGTAAATCTCACCGGTGATTTTAATATTATAAACCTGGAAGCACACGATGCCTCATCTATAAATATAAGTGGTACAGCCAACAAAGTGGATGCTAAGATCAGAGACGCTGCCAATATTATGGGATTCGCTCTAGACGCTAAATATGTTAAAGCTGATGCAAAAGATGCAGGACACGGACAATTTAATAAGTTAGATGTTAAAATAACTGACGATAACGGATCACTGGAAGTGGCACCGGAGATGACCGATCAAGATGTTACTATAATGGAATCAGACGATACCGTAAGAGATCGTGACAACTCTGGTAATGGTGATATGGATGATAATGATGGGGATAATGACGGGAAGGTCTTCCGTGACTGGCCCGGAAAAAACAAAGACTCCTGGAAGAAATACATGAAACGAAATCGTGTTTGGAGCGGTTTAGAATTGAGTCTGGGTGGATTTTCAAATGCACCCTTTAAGTTTGTACCAGATGCACAAGACAACTTAATGGAAGCAGAGCAACCCTCTGTAAGTATACATTTAAACCTAGTTGAAAAAGGCTTCAATTTAGGCACCGAATACCTAAGATTTGTAACTGGTCTGGGATTTCAATTCGATCATTATAGAATGAAAAATTCAGGGGTATTACTCCAAAATACTAAGGAAAAATTAGTTCTACTAGACAATAATATTGACTATAAAAGGAATACTTTAATACTCAACCAATTTGTCATTCCAGCTTTAATCAATATAAATACAAATCCCGGTAAAAAGAACTTTCATATCGATGCCGGTGTAATTATGGGTCTAAGGTTTAAGCAAAAGCAGCTTCTAGAACAAACCAATGAATACCAAACTACAACTGAGATTAAGACCAAGTCGACTTTCCACCAGAATCCATTTAATATAGGAGCCACTGCAAGACTTGGATTCAATTCATGGAGCATCTTCGGGATATACGACCTTAACCAATTATACAAAACAAATGAAGGACCTTCAGTCCATACTTGGCATGTAGGACTTACTGTAGTCCCCTTCTAAGATTTCTTCAAATACAATAAATACTTTTTGATTAGTGGTCCGGCCTTTGCCGGGCCATTTTTTTTATGAAAACCTTAGGAAAAAAATATGAGCTAACTGCTAATGTTTAATCTCCCTTAATTCGAATCACCACATCTATAGATAATCTACTATGAGATAAAGCCAATCAATTAGAAAAGAAAATAAATAGGAATAGGTTAAAAGAAGACTGTAGATCAGGCCAGGTAATGGTGTAAGATATAACCCAGATTAGCAGCGATTATCAGTATCCAGACTTTGTGGAGTTTTGGCCACTTCAATAAAATGATAAGGCTAAAACATCCTATAATCCAAAGTTTGTAATCTATCAAAATGGTAGAACTCATTTGGAGTGTACACGCAAATAAAAATCCAAGCGCCGCTACATTCCACGACTTGGTCAGTATGCCAATTAATCTCCATTGTAAGATTAATTTCTCAAATACCAAACCAATTATGGCATAGAAAGAAGCTGCGAGCAGGAGACCACTAACAGCAATAAAGGAGCCACGCCAGGCATCTAGTTGGAATCCCAGAAAAGCAGCCAGGCCTGTGATCGGTCCGGGTACAAATAGAGAAAAGGCTGTCCCATCCAAGAGCGCTTGCACAGTAAGTAGCCCGTTGTCCACTAGAAATACCTTGGCAAAGGCCACAAGAACAAATCCACTTCCGGCAAGTAAGAACCCTATTTTAACAAAAGTGGCCAGCACAGTAGCTGTACTGAAAGAGACGGTAACCGTGGAGACTGCCTGTGGCAATAATGCAGGTATCTTAGCCTGTTTATTAGCCTTCTGCACACTGTAATCAAAGAACACATTTGCCATCATTGCCAATATCATTATCCAGATAATATCAAATCCTATAAAATAGGCAATTACTACTAAGAGGAAATTTGCCAGATAACTAATATTGGTCAAGAACTTAAATCCCAGCTTTATAACTGTAAATAACAAAATTGCCAAAACCGCAGGTTTCAGCCCATAGAGGAAAGGAGCAATCATGGGTAAAGTTCCCAATTCTTTGTAGTACAAGCCCGCGAGTGAGAGTATTAATGCACCTGGCAGTACATATCCAATTGCAGCCAAAATGAAACCGATTACACCCTTTATCTTGTATCCTGTCTTCATGACTATGCCGGTACTGATGAGGCCCGGAAGGTGGAAAGAACCTTTCTTTAAGTCATCAAAGAGATCCTCACTGAGCGCCTTTTTATTCTTGATCAGTTCTGATTCGATCGAACGCATATGCGTGCCCGGACCTCCAAAACTGTATAAACCGATCTTAAGAAATGTTAAAAATATCTCGCGTAACCCCACAAAAAAATCTTAATGTGATGCAAATGTATTAAATTTATTCGTAATATTTAGCCCGGAGAAGTCGGGGAAAAATTATACATTTGTTTTTATCATATATACCAAATTCCGATGTCAGGCTTTGCTCATTTACACAACCATACCCAGTTTTCATTACTGGATGGATTTTCAGATATTTCAAAACTCTACTCTAAGGCCATAGAAGATGGGATGCCTGCGTTGGCAATTACGGACCATGGAAACATGTTCGGTGTATTCAAGTTTGTGGCAGAAGCTTCATCCCGAAAAGCAAAGGGAGCCTCCATCAAGCCCATCGTGGGTTGTGAGTTTTATATGGTAGAGAATCGCTTCAAAAAACAATTTACAAAACAAAATAGGGATATTCGATATCATCAGCTCATGCTGGCAAAAAATGCGACTGGATACCAGAACCTGTGTAAATTATCTTCACTAGCCTATATCGACGGGTTCTACAGTAAATATCCGCGTATTGATAAAGAGCTGATCACCCAGCATCACGAAGGCCTGATCGCTTCCAGTTGCTGTATGGGTGCCATCATTCCAAAGATGATACTTGAAGGAAGACTTGATGAAGCAGAGAATGAACTTAAGTGGTGGCTGGAAATCTTTGGTGAAGATTTCTATATAGAGCTCCAAAGACATGGACTCAAGGGACAGGAAGAATTAAATCAACATCTTTTGTTTCTGGCGAAGAAATATAATGTAAAGGTCATTGCTACCAATGATTCACATTATGTAGACAGGGACGAAGCCAATACGCACGATATCTTACTGTGCATCAATACGGGAGAGCTTCAATCCACACCCATCATGGATGATTTTGGGTCTGATGAGTCTGATCAGCGAGGCAAAAGGTTTGGTTTCAAGAATGATGAATTTTATTTTAAAAATTCAGCAGAAATGGCCGCTCTCTTTCATGACGTACCTCAAGCCATTGAAAACACACTAGAAATAGTGGAGAAAGTGGAGCATCTGGAGCTAAAGAAAGATATCCTATTGCCTCATTTCTCAGTACCGCCGCCATTCACCAGTCAGGATGAATACCTACGTCACATTACCATGGAAGGCGCAAAGAATCGCTATATAGACCTAACACCTGAGATTACGGAGCGCATCAACTTCGAACTTAGTGTCATCAGCACTATGGGCTTCGCAGGATATTTTCTTATCGTAGCTGATTTCATAAAGGCGGGGCGTGAGATGGGTGTCGTAATCGGACCCGGCAGGGGATCAGCTGCCGGCTCAGTAGTTGCCTTTGCTATAGGCGTGACCAATATTGATCCCATCAAGTACAATCTGCTCTTCGAGCGGTTTCTCAATCCAAGCAGGAAATCATTGCCGGATATCGATACCGACTTTGATGATGAAGGTCGTCAAAAAGTGATCGATTATGTCATAGAGAAATATGGAAAAAATCAAGTGGCTAAGATTATCACTTACGGTACCATTGCTGCCAAATCCTCCATCAAGGACGTCTCACGCGTGCTGGACTTCCCCCTCAATGAAGCCAATGAGCTGGTCAAGTTGGTACCGGATAAACCCGGCATCTCGCTCAATGCCATATTGACTGCAGATCTAACATCAAAAAAGGATCCAGAAGCAATGGCAAATGTGCTTAAGGAAGATGATCTCCAGAAGATCGAAAGACTGCAGAAAATTTTCAATAATCCGTTAGATCCTCGTCAAAAAATCCTTTCAGAAGCTATTAAGCTAGAGGGTTCAATTCGCAATGTTGGAGTGCACGCAGCGGGCGTAATTATAGCCCCTACAAGCCTGATGGATATATTGCCGGTAGCCACCGCCAAAGATTCAGATCTAGTAGTCACCCAATATGAAGGCAAGGTAGTGGAGGATGCAGGTGTGATCAAGATGGATTTCCTGGGATTAAGGACGCTATCTATTATCAAAGGATGCATTGACTTAATCCGGCAAAATCACGGTATCGAACTGAATATTGACCACATACCACTAGACGATACGGCCAGCTATGAGCTTTTCCAACGTGGAGATACTTTCGGCACATTCCAGTTTGAAAGCCCTGGTATGACCAAATATCTTCGAGAATTGAAACCGGACAAACTGGAGGATCTTATCATGATGAATGCTTTATACCGTCCGGGGCCGATCAGCCATATTCCATCATTTATCAAACGAAAACACGGCGAGGAAGAGATTACCTATCCACTGAAGGAAATGGAAGATATTCTGAGAGAGACGTATGGAATACCGGTGTATCAAGAGCAGGTCATGCAGCTATCTCAGAAACTAGCCAATCTGAGCCTCGCGGATGCAGACATCCTTCGCAAAGCCATGGGCAAAAAAGACAAAAGAACACTGGATAGTATGTACCAAAAATTCATCGAAGGATGTAGGTCAAATAATCTAGATGAAGCCATATGCAATGAGGTGTGGAAAAATTGGGAAGCATTTGCTTCTTATGCTTTTAACAAATCACACTCTACCTGCTACGCCTATCTTGCATATCAGACAGCTTATCTAAAAGCGCACTATCTACCTGAATTCATGGCTGCAAACTTACAGCATCAGAGTAATATCGAAAAGATCACTGCTTATATGCAGCACTGCAAAGTGCAGGGTCTGAAAGTACTGGGACCGGACGTAAATGAAAGTCATGAAAATTTTGGCGTAAGTAAATCCGGTACGATTCGCTTTGGACTGTCATCGATAAAAGGCATTGGAGGTGGTCCGGCAAATGATATTTTAATGGCACGAAAGGAAGGAGAATTTACCGATGTATATGATTTTGTGGTCAGAGTACCGGTACAGTCTGTAAATAAGAAGACACTCGAAGCTCTGGCTCTGAGTGGTGCCTTTGATCAATTCGGAATCCCACGTGAAGCGTATCTAGCGCTCAATGAGAAGGGCTCGCCATTTATAGAACAGTTGACTAAGTATGCATCTTCTGTACGTGATCACAAGGGTGGAAATATGATGAGTTTATTTGGAGATGACCATGCCTCAGTTATACCTAAGCCACCAGTTCCTGTGGAATATTATATGAGTAAAAAAGAATTGCTGGACAAGGAAAAAGAACTCATTGGCATATATGCGAGCGGACACCCACTGGATGATTATAGACTAGAACTCCAATTATTGTGCAATCAGGAAATAGCGCTGATGGAACAAATTATTACTGAGAAGTCAAGCATTCAGATCGGTGGCATGATCACCAAAGCAGTACACGGAACAACCAAGAGAGGTGACCCCTTTTGTAAATTAGAGTTGACTGATTTCTCAGGTTCATATGAATTCTTTGTTTCTAAGGAAATGTATTATAAGTACAAAGAATTACTTCATGTCGATGTGAAAATATTCGTCGAAGGTGAGATGTCTAAGCGCTGGAAGTCAGAATATGTGAGTTTCAATCCTAAGAAGATGAAGTTACTGAGCAATATGTCAGAAGAGCATTTCAAAGGTATATTATTGAAAATCCCACAGGATAAAGTCTCAAGTGATATCATTCATTATCTACAGAAATTCATTGAAGAATTTCAGGGAAATCAATCTCTGAAAATTGCGATCGTAGATCAGGGTGAAAAATTCCAATTGATGACAAATTCATCGCATCACTTACTAATCAATCAACTACTCATAGAGTGGGCGGTAAATAATCAGATAGAATTTGAGGTTGAGCTGAATTAATGAGGCAAATATAATCTACCGCCTAGAGGCAGTCAGATTCAATTGTCTAGCGCAGGGGCTTCAGTCTCAGTGGTGTTTTCTTCAGGAACCTCCAGTGTATTTTTAGGCTTAAACACCAGCCCAAATGCGCTGACTATAGTGGTCAACAAAACTACCTGAATTACCACAGACTTATCTATAAAGCCGATCTGACTATATGTCGGAATACTCAGGAATAATAAAATGGTGATCAGCCCACGGGGTGCCATAAAAAGTAAAGGATTTAAGGGCAACTTGACAATATTCAAATAAATACCTCTGATAGCCAGTATACCCAATACCATAGTCACTGATAAGAACAAGCTGTGTACGTCAATTATTTCTGCAGTCTCTAATGTGAAGCCAAACACAAGAAAGAAAACTGCCCTGGCTACAAAGGTTACTTCAGCGGTGAGCTCTTTGAAGCGTTCAATCTCATCTTCGATAGACTCAGGATGTAAGAACCGGACTAGTTTAACATTCTTAAATTGATCCAGATTTTCGAGGAAAATTCCAAAAATCAATATAAAGAGCAGTCCCGGCAAATGAATTTCTTCTGCCAATAGATAAATTAAAATGATCATAATAATGATCGGAAGAAACTTCACCGTATGACTAATCTTTCGAACAAAAACAGACAACACCAAGCTCGAAAAAATACTTATCAATATAATCAACAACAATTGCCACACAAAGCTACCTATAGCATGAAGATTTATTACTTCATTAATAGTAAAGAAATTAAAGAAAAGTATCCCGAGAATATCGGAAAAGCTACTTTCATAAGTTACAAATTCCTTGTGCGCTGAAGGCAACATTTTGGCTATGGGAATGGCAATAGAACTACTGATCACTATAAATGGAATGGCATTCACAAATGCTTTTTGAAAGCTAACTGTCCCATCCATATATATGACAAATGACAAATAAATGGCAGTGAATACCAGTACTACAAAAGAGGTAAGAAAAGCGCTCTGAATCATCTTTCGCTTCGAGTGATTGAGTTGCAAGTCCATTGATCCTTCCAGCACGATAAGTAATAAACTTATAGTACCTAAGGCTGGAAGCATAGAATTCAAGTCGGGTACTTTGAAGTTGTAAAATGAAGCGATTTCCCGGGTAAGCCAACCTAAAAATAACAATAATAGAATACTGGGAATCCGGGAGAACTTATTCGTCAGTTCAAATATATAAGCCACCAATAATAAAATGCACAAAGCAATTATGATTAATGGGGTCATATACGATTCGGATTAAAAGGCCGCAAAATACAATAAAATATTATAAGTCCTCTTTAGTCTATTTGGCCTCTTTTGGGTGGAGTAAGTAATACTGTATCTGAGAAAACAAGCCTATTCCCTGTCGGTATGCATTTTCATCCTTCACGAATTGGGATTTATATATCGCATCGGTTACTAGGTCATAAGCACGCTCTGCTTCCTTGCGTGAGAAAAATATCGAGCGGAAAGCCGGTAGCCACTTCTCTGCTTTCATTAATTGGATGCCGTAAGAAGAGAAATTAAAGCAAGTTTCTACATTAGTCATATCCAGAGTGGACCATTCCATCTCATCAGCAGTATGCAGATAGGATTTCCAAAAATCAATGTGATTGGCTATGCGAAGAGCAAGCAGGGAGTCATTTTCAGTTTCTTTAGCAGGTAAGCGCCACAAATTATTCAAAGTTGAAAATGGATCCATCTTCACATCACTATACTGATACTTCCGAACTATACAGTTATTGATCACCTCTACTTTTTTATTTCCTCCAGGTAGGGTAATTTCATCATAGAGCACTCCCTTCCCATCATTGGAATACAAAAATCTTCGGCTATAAACATCACCAGAATGGCTTCTGAAGACAATAGAACCCTTATTTCTCTCCTTATCATCAAATTGCCCGAAGTCATATTGCCCGGTAATATTTGAGGTGTAGGAATGGTCTGAGTTTAGCTGAAGAAATCTGTTGAAATTAAACTTCTGTAGTTCGTTCATTGCCGGGTCCATCTCTGCATTATCTACAGAAACAATCTTCCACAAACCCAGAATAGAGTCATTCGGTATCTTCCCTGTGACCTTATCCTGCTTGCACTGACTAAGTATCACTGCTGTCACAATGAAACAAATCTTCAAAAATCTAGATACAATCAACTCAAAACTGGACTGTGGCATCTATCATTTCATTTCCTCTTTTGTATCTGATAGGTACTTTTTGGCCTGGACTTATAGAGTTGAGCGCTTTCATATATGACTGAATATCTGTTACTTCCACTTTAGCCAAATGATATATGATGTCGCCTTGCTTTAAGCCGGCCTTGAAACCGGGCCGGTCTTCCTTCACACCATCGACCCTAAGACCCCCATCAGCATAAATGTAATCAGGCATAATACCGAGAGTTACTTTGAAATCAGTCTTTGTTTCTTCCGGATCCTTAGTTTTTGTAAATGGAATATTATCTATTTTATTCAAGTCAGTGATCAATGTGTATATATTGGTAGTAATAGCTGCCATACCTTCAAAATTGATCTTATCGATGTCATCTGATGGTTTGTGATAGTCACTATGCTGGCCTGTAAAGTAGAATAGTACCGGAATATTGGCATAGTAAAATGAGGTGTGATCTGATGGGCCAACACCACTTTCATCATACACCATCTTGAGGTGTGCGGTATTACTCTGCTCGAGTAACCCCTTCCATACAGGAGATGTACCCACACCACCTACGAGAAGTGTCTTGTCTTCTTTTAATCGGCCCACCATGTCAAGATTGATCATCGCTGCTATTTTCTCAAGCGGATATATGGGATGCTTCACAAAGTAATTAGATCCCCACAAGCCAAATTCTTCACCTGAAAAAGCTATAAATAAGTAATTATAAGTAGCACTGCTTTTACTCAGTAAATTTGATAATTCGAGCATGATGCTCACACCACTTGAATTATCATCTGCGCCATTGTGAACTGCCTTCTCAGTGGACAAACTAAAGCTATTGCCACCTTCACCAAGATGATCGTAGTGAGCTCCTACTATGATGGTCTTAGCAGCCTTATTATCAATGAAGCCACATACGTTGATTACTTGTACAGAATCAGTGCCTTGAGACATACTACCGGCTGTCGAATGTGGGTCTTGCTGCTGTCGAATGTAAAAAGATTGTAAAAAATCAGTCTGCTCAGGCAATTTGGACAAGCCATTCTGAATCATACGACTCTTAATGTACTCAGCTGCTATTTTTTGATAAATGGTACCTGTCAGCCTGCCATCCATAGCATCACTAGCTAAAAAACTAATATCTCCTCTGAAAACTTCACCCGATAGAACAGCCTGAGCCTGTACCTTAGCCACCATAACCATTAGCACGAAAAGTAACCAACAGTTTTTTATTAAGGGTTTAAGTCTCATCTTTGCGTCATATTTCATAATAAATAATTCAAATTGATACAAATGTACAAGATTATTAGATTCCTCCCTTTGATCTGCCTGATTGGACTCATCAATGCCTGCAAAACTGCTGAAAAACCGGGCTTTATCACTCATTATAAACAAGAGAAGCATCTTAAGAATATACGCCAACTCACTTTCGGTGGTGACAATGCGGAGGCATATTGGTCATTTGACAATAAAAATCTGGTATTCCAATCTAACAACAAAGGTTGGGGCTTGAAATGTGACCAAATATTTACGATGAAAGCAGAACAACCTACTAAAACAAAGGGAGGAGCCTACCCTACCCCCCAAATGCTGAGCACTGGCAATGGTCGCACAACTTGTGCTTACTATATGCCTGATAATAAAAGTATTATCTACGCATCTACACACAAATATCACACCGATTGTCCGGCTGAGGCTGAGCGGACTCATGGAGCATATGTCTGGAAGTTATATCCGGAATTTGATATATACCAGGCAGATTTGAAGGGGAATATTATTAAAACTCTGACTAACACTACAGGTTATGATGCAGAGGCTACCGTTTCTCCAGATGGTAAGAAAATCGTCTTTACCAGCACCCGAACCGGAGATCCTGAACTCTTCACAATGAATCTGGATGGATCTGAAGTAAAACAATTGACCTTTGACCTAGGGTATGATGGTGGTGCCTTTTTCACTCCCGACAGCAAGCAGCTTGTCTTCAGAGCCAGTAGGCCGACTAAGCCGGAAGAGGTGGAGAAATACAAAGCTTTACTGGCCAAGGACTTGGTAGAGCCCACCAGTATGGAATTATTTATGGTCAATATTGACGGCAGTGATTTGCGTCAGATCACTCATCTGGGTGGAGCAAACTGGGCTCCTTTCATGCATCCTTCCGGGAAAAAGATTCTTTTCTCGAGTAATCATCACACCAAGAAAGGATACCCTTTTAACTTATTTATGATCAATATAGATGGAACAGGATTGGAGCAAATCACGTTTGATACAGTCTTTGATTCGTTTCCTATGTTTTCACCGGATGGTAAGAAATTAATATTTGGTTCAAATAGAAATAACGGTGGCTCTCGCGATACCAACTTATTTCTGGCCAATTGGAAAGATTAATATAATTCAGAACTCGGTTCAAAACAAATCAATAAAAGAAATGGGTGCTAATAAGCACCCGTTTCTTTTTAATTCTTAATCAGCTTTAGATTAACAACTTTGCCTTCTTTATCTCTGATTTGAAAAATGTATAGTCCCGCAGATAAAAAATCCATTTTGTATTTTAACTCATTAATGCCCGGTTGCAAATCAACTTGATCAGCAAGAATCACTTTTCCAGTGAGATCAGATAAACTGAGTAAATAATGATCTATCTGGCCGTTAGAAAGAGTCAACTGAAAATCCTGAGTGATAAGTGAATTGTATTTAATCACTTCGAAGCTGCTCTTTTGATTTAGGAAAATGATATTACTATATTTAATATTTCCATCTGTAGCACGGATTTTTAATCTGTAATAATATCCCGGACTTGCCTCAGATAATTGCGAGTCATTGAAAACGTATTTTTGTATCTCCGTTGAATTTTTTGCATTGTTGAAACCAATCTCAAAGAATTCATTTCCATCTGTACTTCGCTCAATTATATATTTGGCAACACCGATTTCATTAACAGTTTTCCAACTCAATACATTTACCCCTCTAAGGCCATTCCCCTCAAAAGCAAGTAAATCTACAGGCAGAACATCCACGTGCTTGAAAATCACTCCATAGTCCTCAGTTTGACCCTGAGACGGATTATAACAGGGTCCAGTGATATTGGCGTTATTAGTAATTAATCTCGCTCTTATGATGGTATTGGTGGGGACACCGGAACTCGGTGTAACAAAATTATCAGTTACAGTTCCACAATAACCTCCTCCACCACTCGTATATACGAGTTCACCGCTATCATTGAAGTCACCATCATTGTTGTAATCAATATACAGCCGGATCTGTTCGTATTTTGAAGAGGAGCAATTGCCAACAGTAGTACTGAAGGTATACGTCTTACCAAATTCTAAGCTAGCAAGGTCGGAACAAATAAAATTCATATATCTGGCACCATCTACAGAAGCTGTACCTGAGGGATTGTAAAGATCGGACAGCGAAAAGAGTCTTGGGCCTAAACTTCCTGGCGTTCCGGATGGTGCAGCGCAGCTATTAAAGTTAAAATAAGGCTCACTTCCCACGGTCACTGCATTTAATAGAGTCTTCGATGCACCACCACCTAAATCGATCTTCACATCATAATTGCCGGTGGTATTATAGCTGATCGCTGGTTGCTGTGCTGTAGAGCTCCCGGGTGAGCCTCCGGTGAAAGTCCAGGTGCGGCTTGAACTGTTTGCTGATTTATCTCTAAATAGTACAGTTCCGGAACCGCATAATGCAGCAGGAGAATATACAAAATTGGGTAAGAGCGTACCAGAACATCCTGCCAGGCAAGTGCGAGAATTGATGTGACTACTTATAGCAGTGACAGAAGTGGACGACCAGATATTGGAAGTACTGACAATCGGCGCCATAATATACGGTGATCCATCCGCATCGTGGTCTGCATTAAAATTATGTCCCATCTCATGTGCTGTCATAACTCTCAAGTTATCCGCATTTGTGGTAAAATCTTGTAAGATGTGATATTTGTAATTTGTACATACAGCATCTAACCAAGCCAGACCTACGGTAGCTCCATCAAAATTACGGTTAGTCCAAAATTCACCGATATCGTGAGTGACTCCAAAGCCGCCGCCGCTTCCCCATGCAGTAAATGCATTCAAAAGAGTGACTGCATTAGTGGAAGTTGTATTGGGTGAAAGTGGGTCATTTGCATAAGTCGTACTGACGTATTGGGTAACGAGCGAAAACTCAATATTGTCACCGAACTCATGCCTATAATTGAACCGGACATTATTCAGTACTGCTATGTTGTGATTCTGTACATTGGGAATGCTACTGCTATATTTTGTATACATAGTCGCATCTGTTGCGATAGCTATTTCCGCCACCTTGCACCCATTTGTTCTAGCTTCGAGCCCATCTTCAAGAGCACCTTCTTTCTCCATCATATCAGTGACTCCACAGGAGAATTTTTCTCCCGGAATAATCGCTTTTGTATTATACCAGATCAGATTACCATCTGTATTGAAGCGCCCATCTGGATTCATGAGTTCAATAAAATAGGTCTCTGTACCACTGACTATCATAGCTTGAAAAAAGGATTTATCGATAGTAATCACGATACTTCCTGATTCTCCCTCCAAAAAACCACTATATGTTCGGGTAGAAATATCCCGATGAATAAGGGGAAGATTAGCTCCCTTCTCTGTTGCAAAATAATTAGGGCTCAAGAGGGGATCTTCCCTTAGATCAAAGTTCCATTGCTTGCCATTCGCACTTAAGTCAAGTGAAGATGAACTTACCACCTGCTTATATAGATTAGGAAGAGAAACTAAACCAGTAGAGAATTCGTGAAAATGGGCTGTCAGTGCAGTGGACGTGTTAAGATCCCCTGGAAGAAAATTAATATTTTGGCCATAAAGATTGCCAGCACCTAATAAGAATAAAAAAAAGGAATACACTCTATTCATCAGTGAACTTTAATGCGTGAAAACAGAAATACTGAAAGGGGAGATGTATGTACAAAAAAGAAAAAATCAACCTTACACTCTAAACATATTAAACAAATATAATATATAAGTCCAATACGAATACTATTTATGAAGCTTATTTAACGATTATTTTACTGTTTCAGTTTCAATCCAACTGAAAAACTCATTATCACAATAAAAAAAGGCCGGATAAAACCAGCCCTCTTTTTGTTGTGACTAATTTGAAATAGTTTAGAATCTACCTGCTCGGCTTGATGTATTGCCGGTAGAAGTATTATTTATCGGGATCAACAAACCCACAGACCCACCGATATTTCTGTTCTGAATATCTGATTCGATCTGAACACTACCACCAAGCGGTATTTTATAATAGTCTGTAAATGCATGAGTATAGCGACCTTCTACAAAAAGCTTACCGATGCCTACATTAAATTCAGCGCCCAAAGCAGCCACACCTGAGAATTCAAAACGTTTGAAGCCCAGATTATCCAGATTAAGTGTTTGATCAAGAAGCTTTATAGGTAGAATAACATTCGCGATTCCTTTTGAACGACCTTTTATCATATAGCCAATCTGCGGACCTACTGCAAAGTAACCCTTTATGCGGTCATTGCCTATCTTCCCCTTTGCAAGGATAGGTAATTCGAGATAGGTAAACCTGTTTCTATAATCTATACCTACTTCCAAAGGTAGGTTGAAGAGATCGAATCCCTTTGCTTCCTTGATAACAAATCCCTTCTGTGTGATATTAAACTCACCTTGCAAGTCAAAAAACTCACCAAATGAATAGCCTAAGATCGCACCTCCCGTAACTCCATGCATCATTCTGATGTCCGGCAGTATAGCTTCGATACTATTGGAAGCTACTGTTTTTGAGCCATTGTAACCTATTTTACCACCTAAATAAAGTTGTGCCTGGGCGATAGTACTGCCCAATGTGAGGAATGCTACGAATAACAATAATTTTTTCATGATATTATTTTTTGTTTTTGATAAACTGTATAGCTTATAGACGTTGATACTTGAGTAAGGACTGTTAATTTATATTTAAAAAAATTTAAGAATATATTAAAGTTTAAATGGGGAGAATTGTTTGTTAGCAAGTAACTCACCGACCACAAAAATGCTTCCACAGACTAATATCAAATCATCAGGAGAAGCAGAAGTAAGAGCTGAGCTCACTGCAAGGTAAACAGGAGTGATTATAGAGCCCGATAAACCTGAAAGTACCCCCAGCTCTGCCAATTTTTCAGCTTTCATAGCTCTGGGAATCTCGGCCTGCGTCCAGATGTAATTTCCTTCCGCGGGAAGGATATCCAGAATAGGTCGTACATCCTTATCATCTACGGTGCCAAAAATGATATAAACCTTTGCGTACTTCATTGAACTGAGTTGCTTGATCAGTTCCTGGATACCAGCTAGATTGTGAGCACTATCTACTATGACACGAGGGCTATTGTGGATGAGTTGCCAGCGCCCGATGAAATTTGTGAGGCTGTGAACTTCCTCTAATGCGATCCGGAAAAATTCCGAATTATAAGGTAGAATTTTATATTTGTCTAACACAAACACGACTGCAGAAAAGGTGCGAATATTCTTTAGCTGGTATCCTGCATTCAATCGTGTGGAGACAGTTATTGTATTTGAGTCTTTTTGAAAGTTGATATTATAAAGGCCCGAATTAGTATTATCTGAATTCTTAGAGACTCTTACAATGCTATCCGCAAAATACAAAGGTGCATCTAATTCCTTCGCTTTTGCTTCGAATACGTCTTCGGTCTCGATCTGTCTTTCACCGATCAACACAGGAATTCCCTGCTTGATGATACCGGCTTTCTCTACTGCTATCTCAGCGGGGGTCTTGCCAAGAAACGCAGTATGATCTAGGCTGATATTTGTAATGACAGAACACACTGGCCTGAGGATATTTGTGCTATCCAATCGACCACCCATACCCACCTCAATAATGGCGAAATCCACTTTTTGCTGATGAAAATAAGAAAAAGCCATTGCACATATAATTTCAAAAAAAGAAGGCTGAATTTCTTGAATAACGGGTAAATAAAAATTCAATAAAGCAGTAAAATCAATTTCACTTATTAATTCACCGTCTATCTTAATACGTTCTCGGATATCAAAATAATGCGGTGAAGTATAGAGTCCACACCTTTTTCCTGTTGCGCGGATATAAGCAGCCAGAAGATGAGAAACGGACCCCTTACCGTTGGTTCCTGCGACATGTATAAATTGTATATTGTCTTTATGAGGATCACCGGCAAACTCCATCAATCTGCTGATATTACCGATATCTGCTTTGTATGCAGCAGGCCCTTGCCGATGAAAAACAGGCAAAGAAGAATATAGATAATCAACTGCTTCCTGAAAACTATTCAATGACATCTATAAGCCGATTCTTGAGAAGTTTATTATCAAAATTTTTATAGGAAGTAATATCAAGTTGACTTGTGCACAATTTTAAATCCTGTGGATCATTAGAGGCTATCAATATCAATCTATTGTCGCGATGACGGACCAGAAGCTCCTGCCACCAGACATTTGCCAGAGTGTCAAGATTTGAACCCGGCTCATCTAATAGTAATATAGCGGAGCCGCTCATAATGGCGAGAATTAATTTCACGCGTTGCTTCATACCGCTGGACAGTTCTATAATTCTCTTTGTTAGAATTCCTCGAAAGGGAAATTGCTTTATGCCTTCAATTACAAGGTCTATAGAAGGAAATGGTCTCATTACATGGTTAAATTTCACCATTTCGAGAACGGTCATTTCTTCAATTAGGTCAATGTAAGGTGCACAATATCCTACATTAGCATAGACATTGGACTGAGTCCAGTCTTTATCATTTAACACATATTTTACAATTCCTCTTGTCGGAGTGGTAAAGCCGGATATAACCTTTAGAAAAGTGGATTTACCCGCACCGTTTGGCCCCAATATGCCGTAAATATGTTCTGAAGTGAATAAACAGGATAATTCCTTAAACACCCATTCGTATTGAAAGCGCTTGGCGATGTTTTCACATATTACCTGTTGGGCTTGCATCCTCACCTTCCTTTTATAATACCACCTTCAATCTTCGCCAAGAAATCAAGAATATTTGCAGCTTCCTTCGACCCTGAAAATTGTTCCTTGATGAGGTCAATCGATTGTATCATATTTTTTGCCTGCATAAAGATGATGCGGTATATATCTTGGATAGTATGAATGGTTTCCTGATCAAAACCGCGCCTTTTGAGGCCAACCGAGTTTATACCCGCATAGGCTAGTGGCTCACGCGCAGCCTTTACATAGGGGGGCACATTTGAGCGCACCTGAGTATAACCACCTATCATGGCATGATCGCCTATTCTGATAAACTGAGCAATGGCGGCTAGACCACCAATTACTACATAATCACCCAGTTCGATATGCCCTGCGAGAGTCGAATTATTGGCTAAAACGCAATAATTACCTATTACACAGTCATGTGCGACATGGCAGTAAGCCATGACCAAACAGTTTGAGCCTATCCGTGTCGTACCTGCAGCTTTGGTGCCTTTATTGATAGTGCAGTATTCTCTTATAGTGGTGTGATCACCTATGATAGTAGTGGTTACTTCCCCTTTATATTTGAGATCCTGAGGAATAGCAGAAATAACAGCTCCTGGGAAAATTTTTACTTCATTTCCTATACGTGCTCCATTCATAATAACAGCTCCTGGGCCTATCCAGCAGTTATCTCCTATGACCACATCTTCTTCTATCGTAGTGAAATTTGAGATTGTGGTTCCTTGCCCTATCTGGGCTCCCGGATGAATATCAGTGAATTTTCCGATCATGATTTAAGGGTGGTTCTATTGACTATCTGAGCAGTCAGATCAGCTTCAGAGACAATTTTATTTCCAACATAGGCAATGCCCTGCATATGCACAATACCGCGTCTTATGGGTTCCAATAGTTCCATCTTAAGTATAAGGGTATCACCTGGCAATACTTTTGATTTAAACTTCGCTGAATCTATTCTGAGGAAATAAGTATCCCAGTTTTCTGGATCTGGCACCTGTGACAGAGCTAATATACCGCCTGTCTGAGCCAGCGCCTCTATCTGAAGCACACCCGGGTAAACAGGGTTTTCAGGGAAATGGCCTTGAAAGCAGGCTTCTGTAAAAGAAATATTTTTTACTCCCACTACATAATCCTGACCCAATTCGATGATCTTATCCACCAACAAAAACGGAAATCGGTGCGGTAGTCGCTTCATGATCTCTACAGTATCGAATATAGGTTCCTTAGAAGGGTCATATATGGGTAATCCTTTTAGCTTGCGCTGTTCTAAATATTGCTTCTTAAGCAACTTTGTAAATTCAATATTGACCGCATGACCCGGCTTTGTAGCTACAATCTTCCCTTTGATGGGCTTGCCTAATAGAGTTAGATCTCCTATGACATCCAACAACTTATGTCGAGCGGGTTCATTTTTATACAATAAATTGACCGTATTGAGGACACCTTCTTTTATTTTCACACTAGGTTTGCCTAGTTTTTTAGCCAAAATATCTAGCTCATCCTGATCCATATTCCGCTCAGCAATGACTATTGCATTGTCCAGGTCACCGCCTTTGATCAGGCCCTGAGCCAGCAGTTGATCCAGTTCGTGTAGAAAGACAAATGTCCTGCATGGAGCAATTTCTTTGACGAAATCATCCATACTTCCAAGTGTGGCGTATTGTTGGCCCAATACAGGTGAGTTGAAATCAATCAATGTAGTGACTTCAAAATCATCTGCGGGTAGTGCGATCAGCTCACTTCCGGTGAGCTCATCCTTATATGATATAGGTTCGGTGACTATATAGTAATCTTTCTCCTTATTTTGATCTACTATACCGGCATGCTGGAGCAGAGAAACAAAAGGCATAGCACTGCCATCGAGGATGGGAATTTCAGGTCCATCGATCTCGATAAGCATATTATCAATTCCGAGTCCGGTCAAGGCCGCTAGTACGTGCTCTATAGTATGAACACTGGCAACTCCCTGGGAGAGGGTAGTACCACGATTGGTGGAGGCAACACGGCTGATATCGGCTGAGATCAAAGTTTGATCATTTAAATCAACCCTTTTAAACTTTATGCCATGATCTTCAGGTGCAGGATTAAAGACTAACTTGACAATGCGTCCTGTATGTAATCCAATACCTTCGATGCTGGCTGGTTCCTGTATTGTTCTTTGATACATAATTTGTTACTTTCATTCCCGACTGAAAGTCACAAAAGCACATAACTTTTACTTACTGTGGAAACAGCGCAAAGGTATAAAAATCAATTTTATTATTTTATCCCCTATTCTACTTCTGTTTGCTTACTCAAAACTGATTTTTCCAACACCCCTAATTTTTCTAGGAGGGAAGGCAATCTTTTGAAGATGGCATAAGAACGGAGGTAACTGGTGTATTCTATAGCAGGAGAACCATAGAGTCGGGTATTCTTATTTTTAATACTAGATTGAATTCCTGATTGGCCTTGTATTTTGGCCCCCTCAGCAATGGTTAGATGGCCCGCAATACCCACTTGTCCGCCGATGATACAGGATTCTCCTACTTTAGCACTTCCGGCTATGCCTGTTTGGGCGGCAATAACAGTATTGGCACCTATTTCTACATTGTGAGCTATCTGTATCAAATTGTCCAGCTTGACACCATCATGGATGATCGTAGAGCCGAATGTCGCTCGGTCTATGGAGCAATTAGAGCCTATTTCTACTCGATCCCCCACTATTACATTACCATTTTGCTGGATCTTGATATACTCACCAGTCGGCGTGGGAGCAAAACCAAACCCATCACTACCTATTACCGTATTAGCGTGGATAATACAATGATCTCCTATCTTACATTCATGCATGATCTTCACACCTGCCATCAATATGCAATGACTACCAATTGATACATTTTTACCAATGAATACCTGAGGACCTATATCTGTCTCTGCACCGATGACAACTCCAGCTTCGATGACAGTATGATGACCCAATCCTGTATTTGCACCAATAGAAGCACTGCTATCAATTAGAGCATGAGGTGAAATGGTACGAGAAATAGTCTCGGTGACACTATTAAATTTTTCTAATAGAACAGCGAGTGACTGATATACATTAGGCACAAAAATGAGGGATGCCTTTATTGGCTGAGCAGGTTCAAAGGTTTCGTCGACTAAAATGGCAGTGGCGTCTGATTCATATATGTAACTCTCATACTTGAGATTAGATAAAAAGCAGATAGTTCCTTCTTTTCCATTCTCAATAGTGGACGCACCCTTTATCAGAGTCTCCCGTTCGCCACGAACAGTACCACCCAATAAATCCGCTATCTCTCCTACTGTCAATTGTATTGTGCTACTTTTCATCCATGGATTTAAAGTACAAAGTAACATATAATTGAGCAAATCAAAACAACATTTCTAACTTATTGAGGCCACCTTCATAAAAGTTAGGAAAAGTGCCTTAATGAATTAACTTTAATAGATTAATAGCTGATATTGATCTATTTTAAATGCTTTAGCAATTGTCTGTTGACGATGGGACTTATCTGATCTGCAAGTGTATAAACCATAAAGTGCTCGCCTTTCGGGATAAATACTTCCGGCGTGACCAACTCCGGCTTAATCATTTTATCCGAATCTCCGTGAATTTGATATACATTAGGGACACGCTCCTTTCGATCCCACTTAGTCAGTTGTCGAATGGCCCATTTCATAAAGCGCACATTTGATTTCTTAAAAATATCAGCCAGTAAGGTTTTTTCATCGGGTTTAGTAACTCCAAACAAAGTATAGACTCGCTTTACAGGGTGCTTGAGTAATAATCCGGCAAAAGGGCTGGCAAGTAGAAAACTAATCAGACCCCGGTTGAATCGATTAATTGGTAAGCCTTTAGTCTGACTGGAAATCAAAATGATCTGTTCCGGATGAATCATAGTGGACATTTCCTGAGCGATAATTCCCCCGAAAGACATTCCCACTAATTGAAATGGCTTTGTCGTATCCACTACTGCGGATAGCCTCTGAACATAATGCCTTAAAGTCTCATTGAGTTTAGGGCGAATCCATTGGATATTTATGACATTGAAGTGTGGGTCAATATCAAGCTTACTGAAAACACGTTCATCAGCACCCAATCCACTGATGAAATAGACATTCATCTTTGAGGGGTCATTAATCGCGTTAAGTTTAGAAATGGTGGTCAAAATACACATGCTTATAAAAAGAATTATCCCCCCTTTTTTAATCCATTCTGTCATGATAATCTGCATAATTAAATGATCGTAATGTCTGATATCTTCCATTTGATTTAATTACCCCTATATCCGGATGTTTTACCCCATTGAACATAGTGGTTTTCACCAAAGTATAATGGATCATGTCTTTAAAGATAATTTTATCGCCTATAAAGGGTACCTTTTCGAAGGAATATTCGTACATAAAGTCTCCACTAAGACAACTTGTGCCTCCGATTCTAAACTGATTTGGTCCTGCCGCATCTGTAGTAGCGCCAATGATAACTGGACGATAAGGCATCTCCAAAGTATCCGGCATATGTGCAGTGAATGACACATCGGTCATCAAAGTTCGGACGCCATGATTCTCCAC
>Ga0073900_10000469_pt1 | contig 26890 bp, 27 predicted proteins | sample KloWWTmetKNB5Kit_FD_66666 | JGI IMG/M metagenome (GOLD analysis project Ga0073900, IMG submission 66666) | Active sludge microbial communities from Klosterneuburg, Austria, studying microevolution and ecology of nitrifiers - Klosterneuburg... | ecosystem: Engineered > WWTP > Aerobic digester >...
CCACTGCTCCAAGACCTGATATTGCCAACTATTGCCTTTGTCGGAGGAGGAGGTGAATTAGCCTATTGGGCAGACCGCAGATTGTTATTTAAACATTTTAATATACCATTCCCGGTATTGATCCGAAGAGATAGTGTCCTTGTGCTCGATCAAAACTCACTTAAAAAAATAGAAAAATTTCATTTTAAAATTTCAGATCTGCTACATGAAGAACATGAGATTAAGACAAAGTTCATTACATTCAATGAAGCTAAATCTGTAGATTTTGAAGCTGAAAGAGAAATTATAAAAGAACTAAGTATAAAAATTTTACAAAAAACAGGTGAATTAGATCCATCATTAAATAAATTCACAGGAGCAGAACTTAACCAGTTCCATAAAATCATAGATAACATAGAGGCAAAATTAGTTCGATCTTTAAAAAATCAAAATGAAGTAGGGATTAATCAAATCCTAAATGTTAGAAGAAAAATATTACCTGATGATCAGCTTCAGGAAAGACATGAAAACTTTATGTCATATTATGTGCTGAAAGGAAAGTCTTTCTTTGAAGAGGCCTATGACATATTAAATCCTTTGGATTTTAAAATGAAAGTATTGGTATAATTTCATATTAATATAACGCACTTATATTTCTTCTAAAAAGAGATTTAAACAATTTTAGGTGTTTTGAGTGTTGTAAAGTTTAATTAGTTAATCCTTAAACAATACATCATGAGAGTAGCCATTAGTATTTTATTGCTTTCCTTATTTCTTTTTAGCTGTAGTCCCAGGTATTATTCACCGAATACTTTAAACACCCCATTATTAACACAGAAGGGGGAAACAAGTATAAATGTCACAGGTCGAGAAGCGTTGATTGAAGTCCAAGGAGCTTATGCGGTTGCAAATCACATCGGCATTCTAGCAAATGGTTCATTTTTTATCCCCAAAAATGAGGATAATGGAGATGGTGGCCAGGGCAAATTTGTTGAAGCAGGAATTGGGTACTTCACTCCAATGTCCAATAACATGGTATTTGATACTTATTTACTAATAGGAGGTGGAAATGTGGAAAATCATTTTCCGTCCTCTGTTACCGATCATCCTGGTACTACAGGAAAAATAGAAGCAAATTTATTTCGGATAGGCATACAGCCAGGTATCGGATATAAAATTAAGAATTTCGAAGCAGCATTCAATCCAAGAATCAGCTATCTAACATATAATAGTATAGAAGGCAACCTTATTGTTCAGGAAGATCAGGTTAAATATCTAAATGACAATAAATCCAACTTTCTGGTAGAACCGGCTATAACGGTGCGCGGCGGATTTGAAAAAATCAAAGCAGAAGTCCAACTTGGATACAGTTTCAATGTATCTAATGTGGATTTCAAACAAGATAAATTATGGTTATCATTCGGTCTAGGATTCAGATTCAAATAAGTAATTTTAAAAAAGGTATTGAAAAGGCCCGGAGAATTCTCCAGGCCTTTTTTTTATTATAAAAGAATAAATTTAAAATATATAATTGTACTTAAGATATAGTTGCTCAGTAAATGAAACTCTCCTGCCTAATCCGTTTACTCCGCCTACAGCATTTGCATCCGTGATTTGGACCGGTATATCGTGATCATAGAAAAGACGTGTATTCAATGTAACATTTATTCCTTTCCAAATCATGAAAGCCGTCTCAGTACTCCAATCAAGGTCAATATTCTGAGGCTCCTTCAGATAATTACTAAATAAAGTCAGACCAGATTTAAAAGACAACTTATCATTCATGAACTTATTCGTGTATTGTGCAGCAAGAGTTGCACCCAATTGAAATAGAGTCTGATCGAAATCAGTTGGTGATCTCCAAAGATTACCATGAATCCCAACCCCTAATGAAGTGCCATCACTATTACGGGCGGGAATGGCAGCAATGTCTTTATCTGCCACTATTATCATTTTTAAAGAAGCCGGTGAGATGAAAACAGAGAAGTGGTCATCATATTTATAGTCAATTCCGGGCGAAATTGTTAATCTCGCAGGAGAAAGAAACTTGGCTATAGGCCCTTGGTTTTTGCCGGAGACATCACTGAGATAATTACCCTTGACAGGTTCCACTAAAGAAGTATCTGAAAACGTACTAAGCAACTGTGATTCAAAAGTAAGCAAACCAGAATAATAGAACTTAGACGTCTCAGCAGTACGATAACCATACTTAGAATTAACTCTTAGCTGATCTATGCTTTTTTGCCATGGGGTATGGATATTCCTATTTAAAGTATAATACCCAGTTCCTAACTTCTGAATACCTAACAGTAGATCTAAGCCATTATCCCAACTTTTTCGACCTACTTTGTAATTTGCAAAAAATCCTATCACTCCACCTAGTCCCAATTTATTCTCTCCGGCGCCAACAGCTGGATTAATTTGTAATAGTTGACCAAAGTCTAATCCCATTCCTCCACCGGTTAACCAATCAGTTGAATCAGATGACGCTGAAAGTTTTTTAATTTCTTTTATCCTATCTTCACTTTGAGCTTGCGCAGTTCCCAATAAACATAGAAAAAAAAGTGTACTAAAAAGAAAATTTCTCATTTGTAAAGCTTTAATTAATAAATTATTTATGATATATAATTACAGTTTGTTCATTGATACGTCTTAAGGGGATTAATATAATATTGTCATCCTTTTTCAACATAATACTAATCTTATCGATCTTAACTATTTTGCCATCTATCTCACCTACCTTAATATAGTCACCAACTTTGAGTTTAGACCCATGGTAATACCCGGCAAGAAAATTGGCTAATATTTCTTTACTGGCGAGGCCATAACTGATCCCGAATGCAACCACTACTCCTCCAATAATCATGGTCAGATTTGACTGTAGAAATTCCGTATCAATGCCTGCCTGAGATAATGCGCTAATAAGAATATTAATAAAAAGAAAATAAAATAATATTGAAGATATCATTCGAATCGAAGGAATCCCTAGTGATCTTCCTGCAGTATTGATTGCCTTTCTAAGGAAATCAGCCAATAAAGTTCCTATAACTAGTAAGGTAAGAGCTACTAATAGATTGGGTAGATAGTTTAATATATCTTGAAGTAAGTGTGACAAAGTGGGCAATTGCAACATGTCAGAGGCAATCAATAATGTAATAATTACAAGTAAGTAATACACCAAAGTAGAAATCACACGACTTGGAACAATTTGCATACCTGACTTCGAAATAATATCTACTTCGCTCAATTTATTACCCCAAAGATCAATTCTGGTCTTGGCCAGCATTAACTGAAGCATTTTCCTAGCAATCTTTGCTACAACTATTCCCAAAATAAAAATTCCTATTGCAGCCAATATTTTGGGCAAGATATTCATTAAATTAAGCGAAAGACTGCTCACAATAGTTGTATCCATTTGCATATACTATTTAATTATTAAAACTATTATTCTTCGATAATATCAGAATCGAAATCATCCAAAATATTTTCAGAATCTTTTGAATTAGTAAGCAGAAAATTGAGCCCTTCAAAGAATCCTCTGGTAAAGAGATCAGCTAAAACGCCCACCTTTGTTAAGATACCTACATTATTATCAATGTCTTCCTTAACTTTCGAGGGTAATTCACCTAACTCTTGGTTTAAGTTACTTTCCAAATTACCAAACTGGGTTTCATCACTCATAACAGTTTACAATTTACGAAACATTAAATATTTTTTCTTGAACCTGGCCTTCGCCCTTTGTAGTCTCATTTTCACAGCACTTTCTGAAAGTTTTAAAGTTTCTGCTATATCTCTTAGCATCATATTATCCTGATATTTCATCAGGAGTAAAATCCGGTCTGTCTCATCAATTACGTCCAGGGTAGATCTTAGTGCAATTGCATCTTCCTCATGAATTCCTAAACCATCAACTTCATCTTCAATATCAAAACCGTAATCATCATCTACCGAGATTATTCTAGATTTCTTCAATCTTCTTATCTCATCGATACAATAGTTATAAGTGATAGAATAAAGCCAAGTGGAAAAAGAAGATTTTCCGGTAAATTTTGACAGATTTAGTAAAATCTTCATGAAAATATCCTGAGTGGCATCTTCCGCCTTAATTCGATCATTCAGAATCGAATAACTCTTATAAAAAACCTTATTAGCATATCTCATGTACAGTTCGTCAAAGTACTTGGGTTCTCTGAAATCCAAATAATTTTGAACGAGCAAACTATCAGAAAATGATTTCATCCTTACTTTAGCATGAACTTATAGATCTGTAAAGATGCAACAATTGTCAACAAACTTCCATAAGTAAAATGCCAATAATGTAAATTTGTAAGCAGAAGGATTAATTTTACTTTTATGAATCAATCTTCACACAAACCATTACTGCTGGTATTACTATTATTCCTTTGCTTAGAAAATAAAGGTCAAGCGCAGGAAAAGTCAGATTCAATAGTAATCCATAACATCTACCATTCCATGCTTACAGAAGGCCAAGGCTACGATTGGTTAAGAATCCTATGCCTTAATATAGGTCATCGAATCTCCGGTTCAGAACAGTTAGCCCGAGCTGACACGTATATGAAGAGTATTATGGACTCGCTCCACTTTGATTCAGTATGGCTTCAACCATGCAAAGTGCCACACTGGGTCAGAGGGAAGGAAGAGGAAGGCAGTGTTATATCCTCTCCTTTCGGTTCATTTCCAATCGATCTACTGACTCTTGGAAATGTAAACGGAACTAATGGAAATTTTATCAAGGGACAAATTATAATGGTCAAATCACTGGAAGAGCTCAAACTTATGGATGATTCCCGAATAAAAGGAAAAATCGTATTCATCAATAAACCGTTTGAAGAAGCACATTTGAACACTTTCCAGGGCTATTCCAACACCGTTCCTATCAGATCATCAGGAATGGGTCTGGCAATGCAAAAGGGAGCCATTGCTATTCTTGTTAGAAGCGTGACTACAAAATCAGATAATCATCCACATGCAGGTGGAACACGAATAGAAGATAATGCCTACCAGATACCCGCCTTTGCAATTAGTCTTCAATCTGCTGATAAAATCGCAGAAGCATTAGGAAAAGGACCTTGCGAGGTAAAGCTTAAATCAAATGCACTATACTTGGGGCTAACAGATGGCTATAATGTAATAGGTGAAATAAAAGGTGATTCACTTCCAGAGGAAATCATAGTATTAGGAGGACATATAGACAGCTGGGATGTAGGACAGGGAGCTCATGACGATGGAGCCGGGTGTGTACATTCTATCGAGGCTGTCCAAGTTCTTCGTCGTATAGGGTATAAGCCAAAGCGAACCTTGCGCGTAGTATTATTTGTCAACGAAGAAAACGGTGTCGCAGGTGCGATACAGTATATGAAGTATGCTACTCAAGCTCCTGAAAAGCACATTATGGCAATCGAGTCAGACGCTGGAGGTCATACTCCTACCGGTTTCTTTATAGATGCTAGAGCTGATAAATTTCCTCCGTTTCAGTCAAAAGTAAATAGCTGGAATGATCTATTATCACCATATTTGCTCAAATTCTTTCCGGGTCATAGTGGCGCGGATATAGGATTTCTAAAAGATATGGGAACTTGTCTGGCTGGCCTTGCGCCTGATAGTCAGCGATACTTTGATTACCATCACTCTGAAAATGATACTTTTGATAAAGTAAATAAAAGAGAACTTCATATAGGTACAGCAGCAATTGCTTCTTTTATATATTTAACAGATAAATATGGATGTGAATAATAAACAGGAAATTATCGTCCACGGGAAACTATTTGAGCCCTACATCAGCGACGTGCAAATCAATGCACAGATAAATGAATTAGGTGTTTGGCTCCAAACAAAATTTGATGAGACAGTACCGGTATTCATATCAATTTTAAATGGATCTGTATTTTTTGCTGCTGATCTAATCAGAGCATTTAAAAACGAGTGCGAAATCACTTTCATTAAGTTGGAGTCATATCAGGGCGTAAGCTCTTCAGGAACAGTTAGTGAAGTGATCGGATTGAACAGATCTATCGAAGGACGTGACGTAGTCGTAATTGAAGACATTATAGACTCAGGGCTGACAATCCAAAAACTATTAGAAATTTTATCACTTGAAAATCCAAAATCAGTTACAATTATCACCTTGTTAGACAAACCCTCTGGACGCAAGGTGGATGTAGAGATACATCGATTTGGTTTTAAAATCGAAGATAAATTCGTCATAGGTTATGGTTTAGACTATGATCAATTAGGAAGAAATTTACCAAGTATATATAAAGAAAAAATCAGAAATTAAGAGGTACAAAGATCCGCTGTAGTAAATAAATTAAAGAAGTAAATCCTTAGCAATTGCGGAGCATTACATAAATAACTGGGCCTGAAATAGCTATATACATCCAAAAAGGCATTACCCATCTTGCCATTTTACGGTGCATATCGTAAAGGCCTAAGTATGCTCTGGCAAAAGTGAACAATATAAAAGGCAATAGTATAGCAGATAATATAATGTGAGTACTCAAAATAATGAAGTATATAATACGCAGGCTGCCCTGCCCACAATACCTGAGCTCAGGTACAGTCATATGATAAACTATATAAGATAGTAAGAATAAGACTGACATCCCCATAGCCAACATAATCGCTTTCCGATGCGCCTGAATTCTCTTTCTCTTAATCATTATCAAAGCATAGAGCAGGATAAAAAAAGTAATAAAATTGATGGTAGAGTGAAACGCCGCCAAGAAGCTGAGATCGTAGCCGGTATCTATTTGTATACGACCCATAGCTACGATCAATAAAAATACAATTACACTTACCAAGAGAATTTTTATTCTCCATCGCTTAAGTGCCTCTATTGCTTTGATGCGATTTAAAGTGGGATCAGCCTTCATCTTTCTGACGTACTAATTGTGGCTTAATACGTCTACGCTCCGGGATTAAGATGGCTGTATGTCGAATTAGCATTTTTATATCATCCTTTCTATTCAGATTGTAGGCTTTTCGGACAAATCCCTTTTTATCCACCACCAATGCATTTATAATACCAGGGCCGGTATACATTGAATCTACCTTAGTGAGTGCAGAAACAAATGAATCCATTTCTATACATGGAACTGCTGCAATGAATTTCCCTTTTTCAAAATAGTCCGGTAACCCAATACTTTTTAAATCACCTGATTGACATATCCTGATCTTAACCTCTTTTGTACCATCGTTCTGATTATAGATAGTCTCAATGATCTTTTTTAGTTGTCCATCAGTATGGATAGAGTCACCATATATGAAAATGGTCACCTTTCCTAATAAAGTATCTTCACTGAAGAGAGAGGGAGGAGAAACAAGCGGTGCTGCCTCCTTAATTTTCATCTCATTTAATCCCTTTAACCGCAATTGTAAGCCCTTATCCAAATAAAGCCAGGAAATAAATGGCAATACAACCAAGAGAAAGACGGCAACTAAAACACCAGGTTTTGGCTTCATCGGATTTTATATGTAGGAAAATAGATTAATGAGCTGCCGGCGTGACAGTTTCATCTTCGACTTTCTGATCAGCCGGTGCAGTAGGAAGCGCATCTGTAGCTTCCAATATTCCTGATTTATAACCCTCGCTGCTCACTAGTTCTATGTATTGTCTTCTATTTTTCCAATCATTTCCTTCTTGCAAGAAGGCAATGATACCCCATACCAGTAAAACTGTGGGTAATAAAACAGTCATAGCCAAACTCTTTATTTCATATCGCATGTGCATAAACTCATATACGATATAATATGCTTTATAAGCACTTAGCAAAATCATGGCCGGATACATAATCCATTTAGGGAGATGAAAGCCGGGTATAACATGACCATTGCCTATGAGGGCTATAAAAACTTCACATATGGTAATAACGGCGAGTAGGATCATTCCTTTGACCACTACTTTCTTTCCATCTTCGTATGATAAACTCATTTGTAATTTAATTTTTCTAATTTATAATAGATAAAATACAAGAAATACAAATACCCACACCAGATCTACAAAGTGCCAGTATAGACCTATTTTCTCTACCATCTCATATCCATTCTTGCGGCGAATATATAACCCTCCTGCAGCATTTAACATAATTATAGTAAGGAAGAGCACCCCAGAAAAGACGTGAAATCCGTGGAACCCGGTAATGAAAAAGAACAATGCACCAAAAGCTCTAGGTCCGAACGATTCCTGAGCTATTTCGCCTTTCAGATCACCGTCGGTGATCCGGAACTTTCTTTTGTGCCACTCCCCATCCACTTTATGAATAAGATATGTATGACCAGCGGTAAATGCATCAATTGCACCTTCCTCATTCTTAGCATCAGTTTTACCATCTTCACTTAGATAAACTCCATCATATACATGAGTTCCAAAAGGATTAGTAGTCAATGACATGTGTTCTTTGGCAATCAAGTTGGTCCATTCCCAAGCTTGACAACTCAAGAAAGTAAGACCTCCGATAATAGTAAGCAACATCCATTTCACCACACCCTTCCTATTCTCTCTTTTTCCTTCTTGTACTGCTCTTACCATTGTAACTGAAGATAAAATCAACACAAAGGTCATAAAAGTCACAAAGATCAAAGGTTTGTGATGTAATCCTCCGGGAAATGTAGAAAACACTACATCAGGCAATGGCCATGTAGGTACACTGAATCTCAATGCTCCGTAGGCTATCAGAAATCCTCCAAATGTAAAAGCATCAGATAACAGGAAATACCACATCATCATTTTGCCATAACTCACCTTCATCGGCGATTTGCCACCATCCCATAGATGCTGTGCTTCGGTTTCCTGTGTTTGAGGATCGGCAGTGTAAGTATCAGTATCCATTAATTTAATTCAGAAATTTATTAATCAAATATTTTAATGCTGTATCATAAAAAATATGAATAAATATATCCATAAAATATCAACAAAATGCCAATATTGTGAAGTAAGTTGTAATCGCAACAATCTTCTTTTTGTAACTTTATAAGGTAGTGTAAAGGCATGATAACAAGCTAAAGACAATACACCCAATCCTCCAATCACATGTGCGACATGAAGTCCACTGAGTATATAAACAAAGGAGCCAGAAGGATTCCCACTTAACTCTATACCTGTAGCACGCATTTGCAGCCAACCTTGATATTGAAAAAGTATAAATATCATTCCAAGTGCGAGGGTAGATAACAGTAATAACTTATAACTACTCTCCTGCCTTTTTCGGAATGCTGAATAAGCCATTTGTAGTGTCACACTAGACAATAAAATAGTGAATGTGCTCAACATAAATATTGAGGGTAACTTAAACTCGAGCCAGTTTCCAGCTGCTTGCCTTACTATATAAGCACTTGTCAAGGCAATAAACATCATTATGATACTGCCTATTCCTGTCCAAAGTGCAAATTTGAGCGGATGTACAAATGAATTATGAGAACTAGCCTCCATAAGTTAAAACATATTAATTAAGTAAACAGCTCCTAAACTCACAAACAGGTATACAAGGGAGGCAAACATCAGTTGCCTAGCCGCCAGCCGAGTTCCTTTCAAATATAAATCATAGCCATACCAGGCAAAACCGATTCCCACTAGAATTAAAATAATCATTACTGGCATATTGATCAAGCCATTATAATAACCAAATGCAGCAAGCGGAATAGTAAGCAGTGAATATAAAGCTGAGTGAATTCCCGTCATAGGGTCCTTCTCACCATCGCGAGAGGCAATCAGTTTATATCCAGCCAATTTATAATCATCATAACCCATCCAGCCAATAGCCCAAAAATGAGGAAATTGCCAGATAAATTGAATTGCAAACAAGAAAATTCCCATTTTATTAATCTCTCCTGCTGCAGCGACATTACCTATCAAAAGAGGGATAGCCCCCGGAATCGCACCTACAAATACAGCAATTGGTGAGATCCGTTTTAATGGAGTATAAATAAAAGCATACATTACCACAGCTACTGAACCTAGTATTACAGCAGTTGTATTTATAAAACCAAGTACTACCAAACCAGCTATCCAAAATACCCCCGCTACTAAAACACCATGAGCACTGCTCATACGTCCGGCAGCTACCGGCCTATCTGCCGTTCTTGACATTAGCTTATCATAGTCCTTTTCTAGTACCTGATTTAGAGCATTACTCGCAGCAGTTATACAAAAGCCACCAACAAGTAATAGAATTGCATTAGACCAATTAATATTTCCTTGAGAAGAAGCAAAAAACGCCATCACTGCAGAAAATACCACAAAACTAGTCAGCCTGTATTTGAACAAGATCAACAGATCATTGGCCCAGGCAAATGAAAATGGTACTACTTTAATACTAACTTCGTTACTCACTTAAGCTGTTTATATTCTATTTAATGAGAATCTTTCTCTCCCGGCTCCAATGGAATATACTGAGGAATGAATTCTTTACCATCCTTACCATAGTCATAAGGCCATCTTTCCACTGTAGGAATATTTCCCGCCCAGTTTCCATGAACAGGTACTATATCAGTAGTCCATTCTAAAGTGTTTGCACGCCACGGATTTCTTTCTGTAACCTTTTTACCTCGCCATATGCTTACGAAGAAATTAATTACGTACATCACTTGAGCAAAGAAAACAAAGATAGCTGCAATAGTGATAAATTTATTCAAGTCGCTCCAACCGGCAAATGTATCGAAGGAATCAAAGCGATAATATCTTCTTGGTACTCCACCAATACCCATATAGTGCTGAGGCCAAAAAATAGCATATGCACCGATAAGTGTTATCCAGAAGTGGATCTTTAAAATTGTCTCATTTAGGAACCGTCCATACATCTTGGGGAACCAGTGGGCAATACCTGCAAACATTCCAAAGAATGCTGCTACACCCATTACTATGTGAAAGTGCGCTACAACAAAATAAGTATCATGTACCGGAATATCTATAGCTGAATTACCAAGGAATATACCTGTCAAACCTCCACTGATGAAAAAGCTTACAAAACCAATACAATATAACATAGGTGCTGTAAACTTCAAATTACCTCCATAAAGTGTAGCAAGCCAGTTAAATACTTTGACCGCCGACGGCACGGCAATAATCAGCGTGAATAATACAAAGAAGTTGGAAATGAAAGGGTTCATCCCAGATATAAACATGTGATGTGCCCAAACAAGAAATGATAAAAATGCAATAGCCATCATAGAGAAAACCATCGCTTTATAACCAAATATTGGCTTACGAGCATGTACGGACATGATTTCAGATACAATGCCCATAGCAGGTACAATAATAATATAAACTTCCGGGTGTCCGAGGAACCAGAATAGATGCTGATATAAAATCGGACTTCCACCTACATTTTCAAGAGCGGTTCCCGCTACAAAAATATCACTCAAATAGAAGCTGGTACCCATACTGCGATCAAATATCAACAGTAAAAAGCCGGATAATAAGACGGGAAAAGAAAGCAAACCAATGATAGCAGTAATCATGAACGCCCACACAGTAAGTGGCAAGTTCCACATTTTCATACCTTTTGTCCGGAGATTTAGAACAGTAGTAATATAATTGATACCACCTAGTAGAACCGAAATCACAAAGAATACTAAACTAGCCAGCCACAGTGTCATTCCACCTTTTGACCCAGAGCTTGCCTGAGGCAAAGCGCTGAGTGGAGGATACGCTGTCCAGCCTCCTGAGAAAGGCCCAGTATTGAGGAATAATGAAAACATCATGATGGTTCCTGACAAAAAGAAAAACCAATATGACATCATATTCAGAAGAGGAGATGCCATATCTCGTGCACCTACTTGTAATGGAATTAATAAATTACTAAATGTACCACTCAAACCTGCAGTAAGCACAAAGAAAACGAGAATCGTACCATGCATGGTGACTAAAGCATAGTAAAATTCATTAGACAATGAACCTATTCCTGCTTCATTCACGACAATCCAATTGCCGAGCAGTGGTTTCAACCAGAGAAAATTTGAATCAGGAAAGCCCAATTGTAGTCTAAAAATTACAGACATACCTGCTCCTATAAGAGCCCAGACCATTCCTGTAATTAAAAATTGCTTTGCAATCGTCTTATGATCAAGGCTAAAAATATACTTGCTTACAAAACTAGATTGATATTTGTCCGCCTCATGGTGCTCATGGAAGTGATCATCATAGCCGTTCTTTTCGATGATTTCATCGACCGGATCTAATGTCAATTCTTTATGTTCTGCCATTTTATTTTAATTTATACTATTGGAAATAGAATCTATTTAATTTTCTTTAATGAAGTATCAGCTCCATCTTTTTTAATTTCTGTTTTTGTCCCACCCGTAGAATCACTTTTGACCTCAGGCGCAGGAGTAGTAGAGGGTGCAGGATCAATCGAAATAGTCTTACCCTTATTAGGATCAAAGTCCTTTCCTCTTACATTTTCCATGTAATATGATTTTTGACTTTTCACCCATACTTTGTATTCTGCATCACTAACCACCCGTACAGGTCTTCTCATCGCAAAGTGGCTGGAGCCACATAATTCAGCACAAGCTAATTCATATGTAAATGTTTCCCACTTTTTCTTTCCTGTCGGATCAGCAGGATCAGCAGGCACATTCCACTCGGGATACTTACGCAGGTTTTGCTTGTATTCCTCAGTCGTAAGAGATGGAGTAAATACAAAGGATGTGGGAATACCCGGTACAGCATCCATTTTTACTCTAAAGTGTGGGAGGAAAAAACTATGTAACACATCACGTGAATTGATACGAACTTTTACTTTTCTTCCTTTTGGGAGTACGAGCTCATCCGGCTTGAAATCATCCCAATTTTTAGGATCTTTCCAATCTTGCCCAAGGTCGTTTGTACCATCTATCAATTTAAAATTGCGTGTACCCAATTTATTATCTAGACCGGGATATCTAAGAATCCAGGCAAATTGCATTCCTGTCGCTTCTATTTCAATGTGGTTATCTCCCGGCTTTACTGTATCCATTACTTTATTCCAAACTACTAAGCCATTTATGACCAAATAGGCCATTACAATAGATGGTGCTATAGTCCAAATTACTTCCAGTTTATTATCGTGTGGCATAAAAAGAACTTTGCGTCCTTTCTTATATCTATACCTCCAGGAAAAATAAAACAACAAAATATGCGTAATGACGAAAACTATACCAGTCATTATCAACGTGACATTGAATAATTTGTCAATACTTACTCCTTGTTCTGAGGCAGATATGTGAGGACCATATCCCATCATCTGATTCTTATAATACCAAGAAGACCAGATAGTCAGTACCAAAAAAGCTATACCGAAAACTACTATTCCGACAGCACTCGCATTGTTTGATTTTTCCGACGAGATCTCTTCACCCCGCGCGCTTTTGATCATTTCGTTGATCCTGGCGACCTGGAAAATAATAGTACCCGCCAAAAGAATACAACCAATTATTAATAATGTAATCATTTATTATACTGTATTCGACTGTTTTTAAATTAATTTATTGTACATGATGATGAATACTCTCATGCAAAAAAGGATCGTTGACCGGTACTAAAGAAACCTTAGTTAGATTACTCAAAGATACATAGAAAAATAATCCTAAAAAACCGAGTAAAGTTCCTAATTCAAGAAGTCCTGGAATAGTAAAGCCCATTCTGAATCCTGGAGCAGCATGATGAACCGCAGTGCCTTCAGCTCCATGAGAGTTCATTGCTCCAAGGGCTTCTGTAGCTGTATGTAGTGCGCCTGGTTTGATCATCTGGAAAAAATCTAACCAGTGGCCGAGAAATACGACTATACATACAAATGCCATAATACCCATCTTGCGTTTCGTATCATTTCGCATCAAGACTAGAAAAGGCAATAGAAAGTTGATTATCAAATTACCCCAGTAAAGCGCCGGATAATGTACCATTCGTTGATTAAAATAAGTTGTTTCTTCACCGTTGTTAGCATACCAAATTAGCATGAATTGGCTAAACCAAAGATATGCCCAGAAGATACTGAATGCAAATACATATTTGCCCAAATCGTGCAAGTGTTCACGACTGACAAGTTCCAAATATCCTCTACTCTTCAGAAATATTATCATCAATACGGAAATGCAAAGCATAGCGACAAACCATGAAGCAGTAGTATACCATGCATACATCGTACTGTACCAATGTGCGTCTAATGACATCAACCATTGCCAGATTACGGCCACACTTGAAAAACCACCTATAGGAAGGAAAATAGCAGCCAGAACTTTAGTTTTCTTATACTGCATATAATCATTGGTTCCGTGTAAATCTTCATCTCGGCCAATACTAGTCAATCTTTTTGCAAAGTAATACCATACTCCAAGAATAATCACGGTCCCTGCGGTATACCAAACGGGGTTTAAGAATGATGATTTGTTGGTCAGAATTATATCTTTTGATACTTCATGAGGATCTGACCAATGATACAGATGATGGAAATTGCCCCATAATCCTACTATGATTATGAGCATCAAGATAATACCTACGATCAAGAATAAGGAATAGGCTTCCCATACTCTTCTAAAAACTACAAACCAACTGGTGTAGGTACTTATACTCGCGCATATCATAAACAATGCTACAAAACCGATACCGGTAAAGAATACACTATTGTGGAGGAAATTAGTCCAAAATCGAGTGTGTAATGCATCATCTGTCATCCAGGTGATAATCATGCAAAGCAAACCAATTGCCATCATTACAAATGTGGCGTTTCGCTGTTTCGATGTAAAAATGAATTGTTCCATTCTTATTACAATTCTGTTATCTTATTGAATAAATTCAGGTTAAATATTATTTCTTCTTAATGACAGATTTAGTACTATCTATTGTCTGACCTACATGTATTTTGGTAGTCACAACCCCACTATCCGGCTGCATCACCACATCACTCATACTCCTCATTTTTTTCGATTGACTCATTACAAAGTCCGTAGTATTGAATGTATTCTCTGTTTCATTGTATACTTTACTTTTCACAGTTGCCTGCATAGAGCGAATGTATTGGATAACTTGCCATCTTTCTTCATAGGACAAGCGATCCGCATATGAACCCATCATATTTTTACCATACATAATGGCATGATAATATCTGCCATTAGAAGAGTTTATAAAGTCATCAGAAACCAGATTGGCAGGTTGAGCTGGATATTTTCCACCATCACGAACGAGATACCCTGCACCATCACCTTTCTCTCCATGGCAAATAGCACAAGTTATGTTGAATAATTTCTTTCCATTATCCAAATTTGCTTTGGATATCGGCAGAGGATTATTAATGATCTCTTTAATAGCCCGAAGTCTTTCAGCTTCTGTATCCTTATAGTAATAGGGTACATAGCCGTTCATAGTCTCAGTCTGTAGTGCAGCCCGATAGTTTTCAGGCATTTCAGCACCATAATATTTGGAAATACCCAGGTCACCACGGGGCACTGTACCTTCCACAGGAGTCCGTGGTTGAGATAATTTATAATACTGTTCCGGGTTCCACCTATTATAGTAAAACTCATCAATCGTATTGGCTTCATAGGCAATAGAGTGTCCCATATCCATCATATACTCATGTCCCGGACGATCACCCTTAGCCGGAGAACAGGAATAAATGAATGCACTGGAGAACAGTATAGCTATAAAGAAGCTCAGTATATTCATATTTCTTAAGAGATTCCTTTTCATATACATTAAACCAATTTTGTATCTACCAATGAAGCACCATATTTTTGAAACAGAGAGTGGTAGGCATTATTTTCCTCATCAGTTGTATTACTCACATCAAAAGCAATACAAAATTTGTCATCAGTAATTCTATCATGAAGTGTATTCGCTTTCACACCGGGGCCCATTCCACAAATGGTATAAAAAGTTACAACCATGCCAATAGCAGCAAACAATACTGTCAACTCAAAAGTAATGGGTATAAATGATGGGACCGGCCAGTAAGGCTTTCCGCCATAGATTATAGGCCAATCACGTACAAATATCCAGGTCATTCCTAAAAAAGCGGTTAGTGTCCCCACCAGTCCATATATAAAACCTGCGATGTGTAAGCGGGATTCTGATAAATCCAATAGTTGATCAAGTCCATGCACCGGAAATGGTGTATACACGTCGTCAATATTCATGTGATGACTTCTTGCTTCTTTGACAGCAGACAATAATTGAGTTTCATCATCAAATAGCCCAAAAAGTACCTTCTTATCTGTATGTTCCATTTTCTTAATTTCTCAGTTTTATCAATGATGGGTTACAGTAGATTCACCATCTTCGTCAGCGTGCCCATCATCAGCCACAAATGAAGTATGTCCATGATGGTGTCCCGTTCCAGTATTGCTATATCTATATTGATCGCCAGCAACTTTCAGAATAGATTTGATTTCTGCAATCGCTACTACCGGGGCTATTCGAACAAAGATCAAATAGAAAGTAAAGAAGATGCCAAGTGTACCTGTAAATATTCCTATCTCATTCCAGCTTGGGTAATAGTAGCTCCAGCTTGAAGGTAAATAATCTCGCGCCAGCGAAGTGACAATAATCACAAATCGCTCGAACCACATACCGATATTTACGAAGACAGACATGAAAAAGGTCCACCATAAACTTCTTCTAATTTTCTTGGACCAAAAAACTTGTGGCGAAAGTACATTACAACCCATCATAGCGAAATAAGCCCACCAGTATATACCTGCTGCCCTATTGGCAAATGCAAATTGCTCATAAACAAAAGAAGAATACCAGGCGATAAATAATTCAGTTAAATAAGCAATACCAACTATTGTACCTGTAAGTAAGATGACTTTGTTCATCGACTCGATGTGGTTGATAGTAATATAGTCCTCAAGTTTTAGTGTCTTACGAGTTACCAGCATCAATGTTTGCACCATCGCAAAGCCTGAGAATATTGCTCCGGCTACAAAGTAAGGTGGAAATATTGTGGTATGCCAACCGGGGATGACTGAAGTAGCAAAGTCAAAGGATACTATCGTATGCACTGAAAGTACCAGAGGGGTAGCTATACCAGCTAAAACTAAACTCAGAGATTCAAATCTCTGCCAATGTTTAGCAGCACCAGTCCAACCAAAGGAAATAAAGCTATAGAACTTTCTTCTAAACCCTGATGCACGGTCTCGGATGGTGGCAAAGTCAGGAACTAGGCCAGTGTACCAAAACAGTAATGATACAGTGAAATAAGTACTGATCGCAAATACATCCCAAAGCAGAGGTGAATTAAAATTCACCCAAAGTGATCCCCTTGTATTCGGGTAAGGGAAGAAAAAAAACATCATCCATATACGTCCTACGTGTATAACAGGAAATAAGGCAGCACATATAACCGCGAAAATGGTCATTGCTTCTGCGGCACGGTTTACCCCGGTACGCCATTTCTGTCTAAAGAGGAGCAAGATAGCTGAGATCAGTGTTCCAGCATGTCCTATACCCACCCACCACACAAAGTTGGTGATGTCATAGCCCCATCCTATAGTCCTATTAAGATTCCATGCACCTACACCATAATATATTTGATACAGAATACAAAAAACACCAAAGGAGAGCAGTGAAACTGCCACTATAAAACCTAAGATCCATTGCAAAGGAGGTGCTTTTTCAGTAGGCGAACAAATATCTTCAGTAATCTGATGATATGTTTTGCTGCCCATGATTAAAGGCTCTCTGATCGGAGAAATTACTGCTGACATTCAGTATTTGTTTTTCTATTGTTTAAATATCTCTTGTTCAAACTAAATCATTATTCTGATTGGTCACCTTCATTTTGTAACCTACTTTTGACTTGGTGTTTATTTCTTCCAGTACAAAATAGGTAGTCGGATCATTCCAATGCTTTTCCAGTAAACCGTCTTTTTTATTCTGATCACCAAACTGAATTGCACCAGTAGGGCAAGCGGTTACACAAGCTGTTTTGATGTCTCCATCTCGCAAATCTCGTTTTTCTATTTTAGCTTTCAATTTACCCTCCTGTATACGCTGAACACAGAGTGAACATTTCTCGATGACGCCTCTGGATCGTACAGTTACATCCGGATTCAATACCATCCTGATGATGTTGTCCTCATAAAATTTAGTTTTACCATCCGGGAGAGGATTATTTTCGTTGTGAACGAAAAGATCCGCTGATGAATAGTCTAACCAGTTAAATCTACGCACTTTGTAAGGGCAGTTATTGGCACAATATCTTGTACCCACACAGCGATTGTAAGCCATTTGATTTAGTCCTTCTGCACTGTGATTGGTCGCATTAACCGGACACACATTTTCACATGGAGCGTTATCACAATGCTGACACATCATAGGCTGATAAAAGACGTGGGGAGACTCTACATCTCCATAGTAATATCTATCTATTCGCATCCAGGTCATCTCGTGGTGACGGTGTACTTCATGCTTTCCGACGATAGGTACGTTATTCTCTGATACGCACGCTACCTGGCAAGCGCCACAACCGATACAAGCGCTTAAGTCAATACTAAGACCCCAGTGATGTCCCTGCTTATATAAATAATCAAATCCGGTATAAAGCGTCTCATTGTTTAGTGATGCAGCTTCTGTGCGGAATTCTTTCAATTCTTTAAGCCGCTCATCTAAGTTCTTAAGATCTGCAGACTTCAGAATAGACCGGTCTGTCAAGCTTCCTTGATAGCCATTTCCGATATTCATTATCGCTTTTTCATCTACATTGATTTCCTTACCACTCTTATCCTTACCTCGTACACCAAGAGTGTGGTGATCTTGAACACTGGCATAGTTGCCATCAGTTCCACCCGTGGGAGTAACCGTAACCTTATCAGACCAATACTGGATGTTACCGTCTCCATCTCTGGTCATGAAGTTATAGGCATATTGACCTACACCTACAGCCGACGGGCTTCCCATACTTCGGCCATATCCGAGCGGCATACCAATAGTCTCTCTCATTTGTCCGAACTGACGGACGATAGGAATCTCTTCTATTTTTGCTAGATGGGTCGCTACAGTAGCTAATTGACCATCTGTATGAAAATCTTTAAATACCAAAAAATCATCGTCGCCATTCCACCAGATGGGAACATGTAAAGTACTGTTCCAAACACTACGGGTTATAGGGTCAGGCATTTCTTGCAACCATGGGTTATTTGCGAAGGCGCCACTTCCCACACCCATCGGTTCATATAATTTTACCTCTACAGAGCCTTTAGTTGGTGCAGTAATGGAACCACCAAGGCCGCTAACATCAGCCAAAACAGTTGCTGATCCGGCGGCGGCAGGAAACTCTACTATACCATCGTGTAGTGAATTATCCCAAAAATTATCAAAATTTGAAAAGTCCTTCTGCACAGTGAAAACAGAACTTTTCCAATTCTCACGAATAAAAGTTTGATACTCTGTACCTGCTTCGAGCGCTGCCATAGGATGCTTAGCCCATTTGAGCAGAGATGTTTCACACTGACGAGTATTATACAGTGGTGCTATAGTAGGTTGCATGACTGAATATACATCTCTTCGCGGCTGAGAATCACCCCAAGATTCCAAAAAATGGTGGTCAGGGGCAGAATGTGTACAAACAGAGGATGTCTCATTAGGCGCAATAGTACAAGTTATTCTGACCGGTACTTTCTTATAAGCCTCAGTAAATTGTTTTGCATCTGGTAGATCATAGGCCGGATTAGCATCCCCTAACACAATTACCATATCAACACTACCTCCATTCATTTCTGTAATGAGGGTAACTATATCTTTATCTATTCCTTTACGCTGATTAGAATAATTGGTCAAATCAATGGATTTACCATAATTACCTAATATATCATTCATCTTATTGATGAGCATCTGCTCTGCGACATTATTAGAGTCAGAGATTATCAAAGTTGCCTGCCCTGCTTTGGATTTCGTCACCAAATCTTTTGCAACTGAAGCAATAGATTTTTCGGCCTTTGCATTTGAAAGTGTGCCATTGACGGAGATACCACCACCACCTGTGAGAGCGGCTACAGAATTATACAATTTGGCGATTGCCAATCCTTGTTCAGAGGGTTTTATTAACATCCGGTTATCCGCATTAGCACCGGTATAGGACATATTACTTTCAAATTGAATCAAACGGGAAATATCCGGATTCTCAAAATTTTTCAGTTTTCTTGTTTTTACCCAAGCAGAAGCATACTCAACAGGTGACACCCATGTACCCAGGAAATCAGCTCCAAAATTCACCACTAGTTTTGCCTTATCAAATCTATATCCAGGGAAAATCCGCTTTGCGAAAGAGCGTTCATTGGCCATCAGAATAGCAGAAGAGGATACCGGATCATACATTATATGTCTGGTGGCGGGATATGCAGTGGTAAATGTAGAAATAGCAGCCAAGGTAGATGGGCTGCAAATCGAATTGGAGAGTATAACTACTTTAGAAGCTGGATTCAACTTTCCCATAACTGCAGTGTCTAGGTCTTCCCAACTTACTTTATTAAAAGAACCACGTGAGTTGATTGCTCCGGGTTGCTTTAGTCTGTCAGTATCGTATAAGTCCAACACGGATGCCTGTGCGCGAGCACTTGTACCACCATTGGAAAAATTTGAAAGTGTATTGCCTTCAATCTTAATAGGTCGGCCTTCTCTAGTCTTCACCACGATTGGTAGAACATCATTGCCCTTTATAAAAGTAGAAGCGTAATAGTTCGCTATTCCGGGCACTATACTATCAGGCTTATGAACGTATGGAATAGCCTTGCGAATAGGAGATTCACACCCAGCCGCTATCGTTGCTGCTCCAACACTGAACCCCAAATACTTTAAAAAATCTCGCCTGCTGTGACTAGATTCAACTCCGGTGTTTCCTTCTGATAGTTCATTCAAAATTGGCAGATCGTAAAACTCACTCTCTGTTTGTTTTATAAAAGATTCATCTTGGATGAATTCTTCTACTCCAGACCAATAATTTTCTTTTAATTCACTCATATTCTCGAAAAGAATTGTGTTTAGTAATTCTTGGAAATTTTAATTCTAATGATCAATAATGACATTTTTGACACTCGAGGCCTCCAATATCTTCTACCGTAACTTTACTTCTTTTGCCTTCCTTTATTTCCTTATGATAATTAATATATGAATCATAGTAAGGATTATCCGCAAACTTCACCTCAGTCTCACGGTGACAATTTATACACCAACCCATTGATAGTGGGCTATACTGACGTACAACATCCATTTCCTGAACTTTTCCATGGCACTTAGCGCAATCAAGGCCAGCTACAGTGACGTGCTGAGAGTGATTAAAGTAAACGTGATCTGGTAGATTGTGAATTCTCACCCACTCTATCGGCCCCTTCACGGTGCTTTTGGTATTGCTGGTCATTGACTTCACGATATCTGACCACTGATTTCGAGCAAAGGCACTGGCATCTGACAATGTAGCACTTGAAGCATCGATGTATTGATCAGTAATCCATTTCTGGTATATCTGTTCCACTTCTTTCTCAGGTAATTTATCATAGTGGGTAATGAAAGTATCTGCAAGTGGATTAAATCCTATCGAGGCATAAATTTTTGTAATTTCAGAAGTGCCCGAAAGTGTTCCTTTTTTAACGGCTTTATGGCAGCTCATACATGTACTTGCACCCGGAATAATTGATTGCTTGCTTCTTCGTGCACCATCGTGACAAAAATTACAATCTATTTTATTATCACCAGCGTGAATTTTATGAGAGAAATTAATGGGCTGAGTAGGTTGATAATTCTGTTGACGGCCCAGATGAATTGCATTTTGGACTGTTGTAAAGCTACCCAGCACTATCATAGCGAGGATAATTAATCCAAGCATTTTCTTGCTGGTTAAAGTACCCAACAGTGTTTTTTCCTTTATAATCTCTTGGTCCTTAGATTTGGAGATTGAATTAAGGTTACGGATAATGTTTGACAATACGACAACTACAAGTCCAAATACGGCAAATAGTACCCAATATACCCAATTGGTATTCTCAGGCTTCTCACTTTGGATTGCTGTAGCTGCTCCAGGTACGACAGCCGGCACACCATATGTGCCCTTCGCTACACCATCAATATAAGACAATATATCTTCAATATCCTGATCTGCAAGTGTAGGGAAGGAAGTCATCACTACAGGCTTGTATTGATTCCACAATTCTAAAGCTCTGGGATGCCCTTCAGCTATCAGACCTTGGGAATTCTTCACCCATTTTAAAAGGTCACTGTGCGGATAAGCAGACCAATCAGCCAAAGTTACACCCAAGGCAGGTCCAGTTAATTTATCCTTCATGTTCTTATTATGACATGCAGCACAATTGGCTTTAAACAGATCTTTGCCTTTATCAGGGTTACCTTGCCCAAACAAAGTTAATGACGAAAATACAAAGATAATTAACGTGGCTATAGAGGAGAATCTAAGCCACACAAGCGGTTTCAAATATTTCATGCTTAATTTGTAAAAAGCTCTCAAAGTATTATTTGACACAAAAATAACAAAGTGTTAAATATTTTAACAATTAAAATAGCGAACAACCTTATTTAGACTAATTACAAATTAGCTTAAAATTATGATAATATAATGTGCCTTCTAAAAAAAATTGTTTGTTTTTTACCAAAAAAAAACGCATAGTTTAGACTTTAAGATATGTAAAATCTAACCTATGTCGGAGTCTTAAAAATGTGAAAAGCTTGAAGTTAGAAGCCTGAAAAGAACAACGCTATACAGATACTTTGGCCTTAATGTGAGGATCCGGTGTATAACCAACCAACTTAAAATCTTCAAAAGTAAATTCGTCAATTGAAGAGATATCTGGATTAATCTCAAGAAGCGGTAAAATCTTAGGCGTTCTGGTTAGTTGCATTCGAGCTTGCTCCAAATGGTTCATATATAAATGTACATCACCAAAACTATGTACAAATGTACCCGGCTTCAACCCGCACACTTGAGCAATCATTAAAGTTAAAGCAGCATAAGAAGCAATATTGAAAGGAACTCCTAAGAAGACATCAGCTGACCTTTGGTATAATTGGCAGGATAACCTACCTTCTGAGACATAAAATTGAAAGAGACAATGGCAAGGACTTAACGCCATCTTGTCCAGATCGCCAACATTCCAAGCATTTACTATCATTCTGCGGGAGTTCGGGCTTTTTTGTATGAGATTTATGACATCAGATATTTGATCATACACAATTCCATCTGCTCCTTCCCAGCTCCTCCATTGCTTGCCATACACAGGTCCGAGGTCACCTCGTTCGTCCGCCCATTCATCCCATATGCGAACCTGATGATCATTGAGGTATTTTATATTGGTATCACCAGATAGAAACCACAATAATTCATATATAATAGATTTGAGATGAAGTTTCTTAGTAGTTAACATTGGAAACCCTTCAGCCAAATCAAATTTCATCTGATATCCAAAAATACTCTTAGTGCCCGTTCCAGTTCGGTCTTCTTTTAACTGACCGTTTTCTAAAATATCACTGAGTAGTGCAAGATATTGCTTCATCAGGAAGGCCATTTTTGTGTAGTGAGTCCTGTAATCTCTCGGATATCTTGCAATGTTTGTCTAGCAATATTTCTAATGGAGGCAGAACTTTCATATATAAGGTTGGTATAATGGGGGGCATCCTCCTTAATGGCTTTTAGCTGCTTGTTACTTTTATCCGTTAGTTCAATAATCGCATCTGCCACCACATTTTTAAAAGCTCCGTACTGGATAGCACCTTGCCTCCATTCCTCTTCGAAGAAATTATATATTTCGGTCTTACCTAAGGCTTTTAGCAGCGTGAACAGGTTCTGAACTCCCGGGCTCATACCACCATCCACAGATGGCCCACTATCTGTTACAGCACTCCGTACTTGCTTTCGTATTTTCTCTGCATCACCAAATAAATTGATGTAATGTTTTTCACCTAAACTCTTGCTCATCTTCTTTTCAGGATCAGCAAGAGAGAGTACCTTTGGCACTTCAGTATGCAAAGATTCCGGAAATTGAAAATAATCTAAATTAAAAATCGAATTAAAACGTGCCGCAATATTTCGGGAAAGTTCCAAATGCTGTTCCTGATCTTTGCCAATAGGCACGTAATCAGCATGATAGATCAGAATGTCAGCAGCCTGTAACACAGGATAATATAGTAATCCGGCGGATACAAAAGCATCGCTTGACTGATCTTTGGTCTGAATACTTTTATCTTTAAATTGGGTCATCCTGGTCAGTTCGCCATATGAACATACAGAAGACAGAATCCAACACAATTCGGTGTGCTCTGGTATCAAGGATTGAATAAAAATAGATTCCGGTTTTACTCCGCAGGCAACTAATCTAAATGCCATCTCCCAGGTATTGGCCTTTAAGGATGCAGGAGAATAAGGCATGGTCATAGTGTGATAATCAGCCACACCAAAAAAACATCTATAAGAATCTTGAAGAGTGACCCAATTTTTGATTGCACCAAAATAATTTCCTAAGTGCAAGTCACCCGTAGGTTGAATTAAAGACAACACAGTTTTTGACATCTTCATTTAGTTTTTTTCAGCTGCTATTACAGAAATTTCAATGCTTGCATTCTTTGGAAGTGCGGCTACCTGAATCAATTCACGTGCAGGCGGCCGGTCTCCTGTAAAATAGCCGGCATAAATCTCATTAATGGTTGCGAAATCATTGATATTTGTCACGAAGACTGAACATTTAAGTACGTCAGCCATAGTAAGTGACTGACTGGCTAACAATGATTGAATATTCTTTAGTACTTGGTGTGTCTCTACACTGATATTATCATTTACGAGTTGACCTGACATTGGATCAAGGGCGATCTGACCACTTAAGAAAATCAACCCATTCCAATACATTCCCTGACTATAAGGACCTATGGCTGCTGGAGCCAAATCTGTTTCAATTTTCTTAATCATAAATACCGCAATAATTTAATGCGGTGTAAAAATAAAAATTATAAATCAAAATCCTTCACAATGCAAAATAGGACTAGGATTTATGACCAGATTAGGAAAAGTTACGCTTAAATAATGAAAATTAAAACAAGAAAGGTTATAACCCACCTAAAGTAAATTATAATATAGTGAGTAAAGCTTTATTTAAATAATGTAACCAATAAAATAGCAGCTGAAGTAAGCATTTTACACCACTAAATCCTCTATCGAGGGTAAATTCTGAATTTACCAAAATGGTGGGTTAATCTCATAGCATAATATAGAACTCACCATAGATTAGGCAAATTCAATACAATAGCATTCAAGTGTCTATACTTTAATGCCTGCAATAAATCAAATTAATGCCGGAAAAGTTATTGGAATATGTGTGTCAACACTTCCTCAGAGCTTCAGAGACCTAATCTTCAGTCTCTGCTTCTTCTGCCTTAACGCCTTCAATTACCATTTTACCACGATAATACAGACTCCCATCGGAGGTATGAGCTCGATGCATTATGTGTACCTCACCGGTTGTTTTATCTGTTGCGAGTGTAGGCAATGTAAGTGAATCGTGAGTACGACGCTTTCTTTTGCGTTGTTTAGAATGTCTCCATTTAGGATTTGGCATGTCAAAAATATTTTATTATAAACTATTCTTCTTCTTTTACTATAGATAGATTATCTAACAAACTCCGGAGTGTAGATACTTCTTCTTCCTCGGGGTCTGTAATCCAATCGATCTTTTGCAATACTACTGTATCACATGGTAAGGGATCTTCAGTTTCACAATCATAAACTCTACTTAAAGGAACCGCCAGATTAATGGTATCCCAGATAAGTGTGGATATATTCCAGTCTAATTTGTCTTTGTCGATAAAGATGGTCTCACCTTCATCAAGATCTTTTTCGTCAAATTTAATAAGGTAAGTGGTCATGCCCCTCAGTGGCAAACTGATTGGAGCCAAACAACGGTCACAATTTGTCTTTGTATGTCCATCAAAGGACATATTCAACATCATACTATCTGACAGCTTATTGAGGTGACAAATCACTTCAAAGTGACCATTATCTAATATTCCGCCTTCAAACTGCAGGAAAAATCGGTCATCCAAGGAAAAACTTACTTGATGATTTCCGATTCCCCATGACCTTAATGGCAGATTAAATTGTGATAAATACCCCATTCCAATTCATACTTTTACAAATGGACTGCAAAGGTAACACTATGGTTACTATTTTTGTACAATTGATCAAAGATTTTCAAAAAAATAAAAAACCCGGCCTAAGCCGGGACTTCATTTGATTTTACTTAGTAGTGGGTGGAACTAGAATTCGTCGTTAGAGAATCTGGAACCGTCGCCTTTGCTTTTGAAATCTTTTCTGAAAGGTTTACGGTCACCGCCGTCATTTGAAAATGGTCTTGATGGTCTTTTGAACCTGTCACCACCACCTCCTCCGCTGCTACCGCCGCCTGGACGAAAGCCTCCTGAGTTTCCTCTCCCTCCAAATCCGCCACCGGCAGGTTTAGGTTGAGATTCTTTGACAACAATCACGTTACCGTCAAGTTCTGAATCATTCAGCTCAGCGATAGCGGTTGCTCCTTCTTCATCATTAGCCATTTCGACAAAGCCGTATCCCTTGGATGTTCCGGTTTCGCGATCAATGATAACTTTAGCATTCTTTACTTCGCCGAACTGTTGAAAAATCTCAACAAGACCCTCTGAAGTAGTGCTGCTACTTAATTTAGCAATAAAAATGTTCATCGAAAAATATAAATTTAAAAATTAGAAATTACTGATAAGGTGGGATATGGGTGCGTTTTACTATTCTTCCTGATTAATTTAATATCATTATTAAAGTTGTAACATTAGAAATTCAAAAATAATTTCAAAATCATATATAATTTTGAAATATTAAGCAATCACTGTTTTACTTGGGCGAAGATAATGTTTTTTTTATTTTATTTCTATTGTGTAATAATTATAAACGAAGATTTA
>Ga0073900_10000471_pt1 | contig 26836 bp, 30 predicted proteins | sample KloWWTmetKNB5Kit_FD_66666 | JGI IMG/M metagenome (GOLD analysis project Ga0073900, IMG submission 66666) | Active sludge microbial communities from Klosterneuburg, Austria, studying microevolution and ecology of nitrifiers - Klosterneuburg... | ecosystem: Engineered > WWTP > Aerobic digester >...
GACCCTGCTCGAGCAGTGCCAGCCCGCGTGCTATACGTTCATCGACCTGGGCGTTTGTGCCTTGTATCCGCATTACCCGTAGTTTGGCACAGACGACAATGTTTTGTCAAATATCAGTAGCTGAGAGTTTGATAAGACAAACATCGTTTTTTACCAATTTCCTACTATTGCCAGATACCTTGCTTGCCATGAAGCAATCTACCGGGTTACTCATTGCGGCGGGTGTAACCGCCATTGTGATGGCTTGTGCGGGCACAACCGCAGCGGGCATCGCGGCAATTAACGCGGTGGATCGGGCTTCATCCGCGCAAGAGCGGCAACAACCCGCGCAAAACGCGCCGCAAGCCGCGCCGCAGCCCAATGGGCCAGTTGTGGAGCTTGATCAGGGCACAGCGGTGCCAACGCAAACGCAAAACGCCCAGCCGACCGTGCAAACCACGCGGCTATCATCGGATGAAGCGGTGGCAATTGCCATGCGGTTGGCGCGGGGCGCGAGCCTGCTGGAGACGCCAGCATTGGTAACCCTGCGCCGCAATGTGCAGGCGTATGAGATCAAGCTGGATGTGGGCACGCTTTACATTGATGCCAACACCGGACGCCTGCTGGGCGTGACCCGCCCGCAGAACCCGCAGCCCACGCCGGGCAGCCATGGTGAGCGCGAGAACGAAAATACACATACATCTTTTAAAAATTACTCGGAACAGGAGCACAACGAAAATGACTAACCCGACCCCAGCGGCGCCACCGCCATCTAAAAATCCGCCTGGATCAACGGGCAAGCAGGCCATCAAACCCAAGAGCTATGGCGCTTCCACGCTGAAAATTGTGCTCACGGCCACATCAATTGCGGCAACCATTGGCGGGTGGGGCTTAATTAGCGCCACCGCGCCGGAGATGAAAGCGGAGTTTGGCGATGCGGCTGTGGCGCAAGCGCAGACCACAGCCACCCCAACATCGCGGCCAACCAACACAACTGTGCCCACACCTACAACCCAAAACCGGGCGCAAAATCAAACGCAGGCTCCTGCGGCCACGGTTGCGCCAAAGGCCACCGCTGTGCCAACCGTGCGCCCGCAAGCTACGGCCACGCCACAAGCGCGTGTTCAACCAGCGCCGCGCGCCAGAACGCGCTCCTCACGGTAATGCGCGGGGTTGCCCCGCCACCCACGCGATGAGACCCTGCTGGGCCGAGACCTCGGGCTTTGACCCGGCCAGAGCCGTAAAACGGATGGCATCATTGAGCGAATAGCCCAGCAGCGCCAAGACGCTGGCGCACAAGGTGCCTGTGCGGCCAATGCCATACGCGCAGTGAATCAGGATATTTTTTCCGCCGCGCAATTCATTTGCAATGCCCTGTGCCAGTTTTAGGTATTCTTCGCGGCTGACTGGCGTGCCCATATCCACAATTGGAAACGAGGTGACCTCGCATGGCACAGCCCCATCGGCCAAAGCGCGGGCGTAGGTTGGCGAATAATGCGCCACTTCTGCTGGGTGCGCCAAACACACCACCCGATCCACCAGCCGCCATGTTATTTCGTCCAGACTGTCTTTTAGCGGCTCTTTGTAGCCCGGCATGGAGTGCAAATACAAACTGCCAGAGGACGCCTCTGGCAGTTTTACGGCGCGAAATAGTGGCTTGCTCATGGATTGAATTCAGAATTCAGAATTCTAATTTTCCCGGCGTTTATCTTCAAAGTTTATTTCATCCATCAGCTCATCTACCGTTGGCAAAACCACGCGCTGGCGCTCGCGCATGCCGCGCATGGCAATTTTGCCCAACCGGTCGTGGTGTTTGATGGCTTGCTGGAGGGCGTCACGCGCCTCTGGGTAGTCGGGTTTTAGGCGGGGGATATCCCAGAACTTCATCACCTCGTCAATCACCTGGGTGTAAAACTCGGATGGCCCGTAATGCACGTGCTTGGCAATGATGTCCATGCGGCGTTTGTAATCTGGCATCCCCGCGCCGGGCATCTCGAATTTGCGCATCACATCGGCCACAATGACAACCAAATTGGGGTTGATGTCCAGATGCGCTTGCACGGCATCGCGGTAAAAGGTGTAATGCAGGGTTTCATCGCGGGCCAGGCGGCGCAGCACCCGCGCCAGGCCGGGGTCTTCTTTCTCGCAGGCTTGCGCCACGTTCAGGTAAAACACCATCGTGGCGCGTTCTTGAATGGACGTGTAAACCATCACCTCCAGCGGGGTTTGCAACCCGGTGTGAAAACCGCCCTCCACCACGCCCTTGCGCAGTTTGTGCCGCGCCCAGGCGTCGCCGTTTTCGGTCAGCATCAAATACACGTCCAGCAAATCGCCGTGCTGGTCTTCTTCCGCCGTCCAGGTGTGGACAAAATCTACCAGCACCTGCAACGACCCCTTGAACGTGGTGTATAGCTCGGTGGTGAACCAGGGCAGGTTCACCTCGGTGAGCAGCGCGGTTTCCACCGCCAGATAGGTTTCCTCGGTCAGTTTGCGCGGTTGTTCTGGCTGTTTGGCCAAAACTTCGCTCTCAAACAAATCTTGCCGAGACATGCTTTTGCCGGGCAGCGGCAAAAACTCGTGATAACTCCAATCTATTTTTTCTGCGCGAACCTTGTGCTGTTTGTATAGCTCAACAAGGCGGTTTTCCAATCTCTGATCAATTTGTCCAAATGATGGCATGACTACTCCTGTGAATGTTTAACAATGGTGTGAATGGGTAAAAAGCCTGAAAGTCTGACGACCTGTGGCTCTTGACCACTAGCACAACAAGTTAAATAAATTCGTGGAGGGGTCAAAGCCGCGCCGGGTTTCATCGCCCCCGTGCGCGGGCTGAAACGCTGCGCGAGGGAGCGCGAAGCGGCAGGCTGGCAAAATTTCGCGCAGCAACGCGCCCAACGCCCACAACCGGCGGTCTAGCGCGTTCACCAGCGGGCTGATGGCGCTTGTGACCTGCGCCGCCAGCGCCTGATAGACCAGATGCAGTTGCGCCGCGTATTCCATCACCCGCTGGGCGGCTGGCCGCGAGCGCAGCATGGCCCGCATGTCTGCCAGCGCGCGCATGGGCGCATACACGCGCGTCTCGCGCAGGCGGATGCTGACGCACGCCAGCGTGAGCGCCGGGATGAGGGTGAAGGTGAGGAAGTCGGTCAGTGTTTCTGGCCGGGGGCGGGCCAGTTGGTCGCGCAGCAGGCCAATCAGCACAAACCACGCCAAAATAACAAGATGCCGCGCGCCTTTTGCCAGATGACCCAGGTCATCGGCTGGTTTGAGCAGCGGGGCGGTGTGCGACCGGCGTATGTTTGGCATTCGGTTTGTAATAACACCGCGCAGGCGTTAAAGAAACGAGAAGCGGGGAGTAAGAAATGAGAAATAAGAAACAAGAAATGTGTGGCGCAAGTTTTTTTGTTTCTTACTGGATCTGCGCAAGATCAAAGCCTCGCAGGTTGGCCTGCGAGGCTGGTTGCTTCTACCGCGCCATTCTCAGCGTTCTAGGAAGTTTTTGCGTAAGTCCAGTTCTTATTTCTTATTTCTGTTCTCTTACTTCTCTCCCGCAATTTTCGTGTAAGAATCCTTCAGGCCAACCGCGCGGTTGAAGACCAGTTTGTCGGGCGCGGAATCTGGGTCAACGGCAAAGTAGCCGATGCGCTCGAACTGATATTTTGCGCCGGGGGCCGCGCCTTTCACGCTTGGCTCAACAAAAGACCGAACCACTTCCAGCGAGTTGGGGTTCATCACGCTCAAGAAGCTCTCGCCTTCCGGCACGTCATCTGGGTTGGATTTGGTGAACAGCGAGTCGTACAAGCGCGTCTCAATGGGCAAAGCATGTTCTGCCGAGACCCAGTGAATGGTGGCCTTGACCTTGCGGCCATCGGGGGCGTCGCCGCCGCGTGTGGCGGGGTCGTAGGTGCAGCGCACTTCAACCACGTTGCCCGCCGCGTCTTTCACCACGCCCACGCATTTGATGAAATACGCATAGCGCAGGCGCACCTCGCGGCCCGGCGCAAGACGGAAGAACTTGGGTGGCGGCTCCTCGCGGAAGTCATCTTGCTCAATGTAAAGCACTTTGCCAAACGGCACTTTGCGCGTCCCGGCGGATGGGTCTTCTGGATTGTTCACCGCGTCCAGCTCATCGGTCTGGCCGTCGGGGTAGTTTTCAATCACCACCTTCAAAGGTTTCACAACCGCCATCACGCGCGGGGCGGTTTTGTTCAGTTCTTCGCGCAGGCAGTGTTCCAAAATTGCAATATCCACCACGCTATCTGCTTTTGCCACCCCAATGCGGGCACAAAATTCGCGGATGGATGATGCGGTGTAGCCGCGCCGCCGTAGCCCGCACAGCGTGGGCATGCGCGGGTCATCCCAGCCGTTCACGCGGTTCTCTTTCACGAGCTGCATCAACTTGCGCTTGCTCATGATGGTGTACGAGAGGTTCAGCCGCGCGAACTCAATTTGGCGCGGGGCGTAGATGCCAAGCTCCTTCACAAACCAGTCATACAAAGGCCGGTGAATTTCATATTCCAGCGAGCACAACGAATGGGTGATGCCCTCGATGGAATCGCTTTGGCCGTGCGCAAAATCATACATGGGGTAAATGCACCATGCATCGCCCGTGCGGTGATGGCTGGCCTTGAGGATGCGATACATCACCGGGTCGCGCAGGTTGATGTTGCCAGAGGCCATATCAATTTTTGCGCGTAGCGTGTGGCTGCCTTCGGGGAACTCGCCTTTGCGCATACGCTCAAACAAATCCAGGTTTTCTTCCACGCTGCGGTTGCGGTATGGGCTTTCTTTGCCGGGTTGGGTGAGCGTGCCGCGATATTCGCGCATCTCATCCGCGCTCAGGTCGCACACAAACGCCTTGCCTTTTTTAATCAGGTCAACGGCGTATTGATAAATTTGCTCAAAATAATCGGAGGCGTAAAACAGCCCGTCGCCCCAATCGTAGCCCAGCCAGTGAATATCGGCCATGATTTGGTCCACATATTCCTGGTCTTCCTTCACCGGATTGGTGTCGTCAAAGCGCAGGTTGCACGTGCCGCCAAAATCCTGGGCGATGCCAAAATCCACCGCCATCGCCTTGGCGTGGCCAATGTGCAAATAGCCGTTTGGCTCTGGTGGAAAGCGCGTGCGCACGTAATTGAATCGCCCGCTTTTCAAGTCTTCGCTCACCGCTGTGCGGATGAAGTCGGAGGTCTGGGTTGTTGTGTTCTCGGCCATGTTTTTGTGTTGCGTAAGAGTATAGCCGAACACAGACGATGGACGATGGACGATGGACGATTTGCATCGTCTATGGTCTATCGTCCATCGTCATCTTGTATGCCGGCCCATGCCCCGGATAAACAACCCGCGCTCCGGCCTCGCGCAGACGCGCCCAACTGGCGTGAACCTGCTCCGCGTTTTCCACGCTGATGAATTCCGGGCGGGTGAGGTCGCCGGTGAAGGCCGAGCCGTCATCCAGCACCAGGCTCACGCTGTCATCCGAGTGGCCGGGCGTGGGGATGATTTGCCCGGCGATGCCGATGCGACCCAGAAAAGCGCGGCTTTCGCCAAACGTAATTTCAACATTTCCGTTTGGCGTAATTTCCAAATAGTTGTCTTGTGGTTTTGTCCAGCGCTTCATGCGTGGAACCCATGCTGTTTGGGTTTCCATCACCAAAAGCGGCACGCCCGCTTGTTTTAGCTCTTGCGCCGCACCTGCATGGTCAATATGGTAATGCGAGGCCAGCGCATATTTAATCTCGCGCAGCTTGATATCCATCCGCTCGATATTGGCTTTGAGCGTTCCAAACAGACCCGGCCAGCCCACATCAAACAAAATGCGCGAAACGCCGTTGCTCACCACCCAATAATTTGTGGAGCGATACCCCACGTTGACAATGCTGAGACCCATGTGGGCATGATAAACGACGGAAGACGGCGCAAACCGTCTTCCGTTTCTTTTCAAATTTACTTTCTCTCGCCCACTTCCACTTGCAACGCGGTCAATGTGCCGCCGCGCAACACCTGCACGGGAATGGATTGGCCCGCGCGGCCCGCGAGCGCCGCGAGGAGTTCATCGGCGTGGCTCACCGGTTTGCCATCCACCGAAACAAGAATATCGCCCACCATCACCCCGGCCTTCTCAGCGGGAGCGCCTTCCTCCACCTTCATCACCAGCAAGCCGGTCTCGTTTGCGCCCGTGCGCTGGGCGGCGGGCAGCTTCACCTGCTGGGTCACCACGCCAATAAACCCGCGTTTGATGGAGCCTTTTTCTGCCAGCGTTTGGGCCACCCGCAAGGCAATGCTCATGGGGATGGCAATCGCCTCGCCACCGCGCAGCAACCCAGTGGTCACCACGCCATACGCCGCGCCGCCAGCGTCAATGAGCGGGCCGCCGCTAAAGCCGGGGTAGGGCGTGGCATCGGTGCGGATGAAGCCATCCAACTGCGCGCCGTGCCCAAGCTTCACCGGGCCGCTCACCAGGCTGATGGCGCCGAGGCTGGCTTGCAGACCATCGCCATCTGGGCGGCCAACCGCCAAAGTGATGTTGCCCACCCGCGCGGGCTGCGCCGTTTCAATGGCGGGCAAGTTCAGGCCCGGGGCTTTTAGCACGGCCAAATCGGTGGATGGGTCTCGCCCCGCAAATTGCGCCGCCACCGTCCGGCCATCGTGTGTGCGCACAGACAGGTTGTCCTCGCGCTCCAAAACGTGGTCGGCTGTCAAGATTAAATCTGCGCCAAACACAATGCCGCTGGCGGGCTGCCGCTCGCGCCCGTTCACCATCACAATAGATTTGCCAGCGCGTTCCACCGCGTCGGCCAGTTGGTTGGAAAAATTTGATAGTTCGCTCATAATGTGTAATTTTTAACGTGTTAATGTGTCATTTGGTGATGGCGGATGAAGGTCTCGCCTTCCAAATTACACGTTAAACAGTACACATCGCGCATCGTTTGCGCCACTACCCGTTTGGGCGGGGAAAAATAAAAGGGGCCAGCGAAAGACTTACCGGTCGGCTAAAAAACAATCTGTGGCGAGGCGCTAAACCTGAATCTCTAAAATTACCGCGGCTCCACCGCGAAACGAACAGCGGTGCGCTCCGCGCCCTCAATATCCACCTCGCCAAAGGAAGGAATCAAAATGACGTTAATTCCATCCAGCAAGAGATACCCGCGCGCGATGGCTGCCGCCTTGATGGCTTGATTGACCGCGCCCGCGCCAATGGCCTGCACCTCCGCGCGGCCATGCTCGCGCACAACACCGGCAATAGCCCCCGCTACTGCTGTTGAACGCGATGTTGATGATACTTTGATGAGATCCATGTTGTTACTCCCTGATAGCTCTTATTGTTTTCGATTCTCACCTTTAGTAAATGCAAAAACAGCTTGCTGAGTACATCTCTAAGGTTTTCACAGCTACACGCTGCAACATTGTTTTGGCTTCAAAAGCGCGCAAACTCGGCCAACGGCATGACCGAATTGTTCTACTATTATCTCTCATTTTTCTAAAGGAGCTTGCACAGCCCACATTATTACAAATTAAAATCCCGCTGGTCGTATAATTTCGCTTTAATCGCAAAATTTTAAGGAGAAGAAGCCCTAACCAGCGCGAATACCCAACCTGGCACACCACAACCGGCGTCCATCATATTTCAGACGCACACCTCACTTCGCCGCGTGCTTGTGCTCAACGCCACATACGAGCCGTTAAGCGTCATCCCCACCTCGCGGGCGATGCATCTTTTGTTGTCTAATCGCGCCGAGTTGATTGAGTCCACAGGCGACATCATTCACAGCCAGCGCCAAAATTTTCCTGCGCCATCGGTCGTGAGGCTCAACCGCTACATTCGCGTGCCGCACAATTTGCCCATGCCTCTGTCTCGCCGCGCAGTTTTGCTGCGCGATGGCTTTACCTGCCAGTATTGCGGGCAGCAACCCGGCAAAGAGCACCTCACCCTGGATCACATCATTCCCCGCTCGCGCGGTGGGCGGATGGATTGGGAGAACGTGGTGACGGCCTGCGCCCCGTGCAACCGCCGCAAAGCCAACCGCACCCCGCAAGAGGCCAACATGGCGTTGCTTTCCACGCCGGTTCGCCCGCGCTTTTGGGCCATCACTTTGCTCATCAGCCCGGGCAACGAGTTGTGGAAAAAATACTTGTTTCAATGACAAATTCGGTGACACATTCAGTTTTGCGCGATGACATCAACATCATCCTCCGCGCGGCGTTGAGCGCGGTTGACCCCGCCAACGCGGTTGCAGCCCACGCGCGGCGGGTGGGGCCGGCGCTGCATTTTTCGGATGGCTTCTCGCGCGATTTGAACGATGTTGACCGCATCGTTTTGCTTGGGTTGGGCAAGGCCGCCGTGCCCATGGCGCAGGCCATCTTGCCGATGATTGCCGACAAGCCTGTTCAGGCCATCATCGCCACAAAATATGGGCATAGTTCGGGGGCCGAATCGCTCCGGGCGGCCAAACACCTCACGCTCATTGAGTCTGCTCATCCTGTGCCGGATGAAAACAGCATCCGCGCCGGAAACGCTGTTTGGGATGCGCTGGGCGGGCTGAGCGAAAAATCGCTGGTCATCGCCTGCATTAGCGGCGGGGCTTCTGCGCTGGTGGCCGCGCCGCTGGATGGCATTCGCCTTGGCACGCTCCGCGCCATCAACACCGCTTTGCTGGCCAGCGGGGCCGACATTCGCGAGATGAACACGGTGCGCGCCGCGATTGACCGGCTCAAAGGCGGCGGGTTGGTCCGCCGCGCCGTACCTGCGCAAGTGGTTGGCCTGGTGCTTTCGGATGTGATTGGCGACCCGCTGGATGTGATTGCCTCTGGCCTGACCAATGACCCATCTGCAAAAAATATTTTGGTGGGCAACAACACGCAGGCTTGCCAGGCCGCCGCCCGCGCCGCGCAGCAGCTTGGCTACGCGCCGCGCATCGTCACCACCGCGCTCACCGGCGAAGCCCGCACCCGCGGGCGCGAGATTGCGATGAGCGCCCGGAGCGGTCAGCTCAACTTGTTGGGACACGCTCCGGGCGCTAGAGAGGCGTTGATATTTGGCGGGGAAACAACCGTGACCTTGCGCGGGGCGGGCAAAGGCGGGCGCAATCAAGAGTTGGCGCTGGCCGCCGCCATTGAACTGGATGGCGCGACCGGGGAGGTATGCGTGGCCTCGTTTGGCACCGATGGGACGGATGGGCCAACCGATGCCGCCGGGGCCATCGCTTTGCCAGACACGCTGGCCCGCGCAAGAGCCATCGGCCAAAATGCCAGCGCCGCGCTGGAAGCCAATGACAGCTACCCGTTTTTTGCCGCGCTGGGCGACCTCATCCTCACCGGGCCAACCGGCACAAATGTGGCCGATGTGGTGGTGGCGCTGCGCGGGTAACGGGTGCCAATACTTTTGCAAAGTCATCTGGCGCGGCGGGGATGTCTGCTTTACAATTTGCGCATCACCATGCCCCACACATCTTTTTTTGGAAAAAGTATCGGCGCTGCCATTGTGTCTGCCATCGTTGTGACGATGAGCGGATGCCAAACCGAGGCGCCATCACCTGCCATGCCCCTGCCTGTGCTTTGGAAAGCCAATGTCACCACCGATATTAATCGGCCCGCTGTGAGCAACGGGATTGTGTTTGTCATCAACGAACAGGATATGTTGCTGGCCCTGGATATGAAGACCGGCGCAAAAAAATGGGAGACAAAGGTGGCGCTGGCCTCGCGGGCCGACTCTCCCGTTGGGGTTGATGGTGAGCGGGTGTATGTGGCGCTGGGCGGCGATGACGGCAAAGTTTTGGCGTTGGATGCCAAAACTGGCGCGGTGGTTTGGCAGGCCTCGCTGGGCAGGTATTTTGGCGGTGAGCATCACCCAGTGGCGCAAAATGGAAAGGTGTTTTTTGAAGTTCCGCCCACCGATGCAAAGCCAGCCAGTTTGCGCGCGGTGGATGCAGTGAGCGGCAAAATGATTTGGGATTTTCCCATCGGCAGTTATCTTGTCACGCCGCCCGCGGCTTCCCAAGAGCTTGTGTTTGTTGGCGCAAATCAGTTTGATGCGGCCTCTAACCGCACAACGCAGCTATTTGCGATTGATATTGCGACTGGCAAACAACGCTGGGCGCAAAAGATTGAGCCGCAATTGGGCAAACATCTTGCGCTGGATGGCGCGAAGGTGTATTTGGGCATCAACGGCGGGGTGATTCAAGCCCGCAACGCCGCAACCGGTGCGGGCGAGTGGACCGTGCGGGTGGGTGGCACAATCAATGATGCGATTGCCGTGTTGGGCAACGCGGTGTATGTAGGCACAACCGATGGCGCGTTGATGGCCTTGAACGCGGCGGATGGCGGTGTGCGGTGGGAGAATCAGACAAAATCCGACATTCTCACCGTGCCAGCGCTGGCAGAGGGGCTTGTTCTGGCTGGCGGGCAAGATGGCTATTTGCGAGCGCTCAAGGCCGACACGGGCGCGGAGGTCTGGAAAGTGCAATCACCCTTGCGCAAACCTTTTGCTCAGAGCGAGTACATCCCGCCGCTCAGCGTTTCGCCTGTCATGGCCGATGGCGTGCTGCTGTATTACAACACCGAGGCGTTGTATGCGCTCAAGCTGGGGAAATAAAAACATGACTCATTTTGACCGTTTGCTTTGGGATTAGCAGCTTCCTCAACAAGAACCAGCATGACCAAAACTATCATGGCCGAGATTGGCAGGCAGTATCGCAACACGCACGAAAATTTGCTTGATCTTGTGGAAAGCCTGACCGATGATCAGATTGCGTGGACGCCAAACGAAACAACGCCCTCGGTGGGATTTCACGTGTGGCATTTGGCGCGTTGGGCCGATTATTTGCAAGAGATCATTAACGGGCGCGGAAGTCAGATTTGGGAGAAAGAAGGTTTGGCCGCCCGCTGGAATTTGGAGACCAAAAGCCTTGGATATGCCCAAACTGGCATGGAGATGGATGAAAAAACGGTCATGTTGTTGCGGATGCCGAAAAAAGCTGTTCTTCTTGATTACGCCTGCCGCGCCTTTGCCGCCGCCCAGCAGGCCATTGGCACGATTGATGACGCAGACTTTTACAAGGTTTACGAAACTCTGCATGGCGAAAACTGGCGCGATGGCTGCATTGGCCCTATTATTTCAACTTGGATGACGCACGATAACCGCCACCTGGGAATGATTGAATGCCTCGTTGGTGTGCAGGGTCTCAGCGGCAGCGCGGACGCATAGGTGGCCGCTGGGTTGTTTTTGCCAGCTCAGTAAAGACACAAAATCAACATAATAGCGAATTTGATCCTCATTTTTCTAATTTGGGCCAGTTCACTAGGCAGAATTTGAGAAATTGCCTCTTGACTTAGAGTGAACTCCAAGTGCTACACTGTTTTTTGGATGTGACATGATGAAAATTGCAGAAGTTAGTGAACAGTTTGGCCTTTCCTCAGATACGCTGCGTTATTACGAACGGGTTGGATTGCTCCCGCCCGTTAATCGGACAAAGAGCGGAATCCGAGATTACGATGAGTTTGACCTCAAGCGGGTGGATTTCATCCGATGTATGCGCACCGCGGGCATGCCTGTGGAAGTGCTCATCGAATACGTGGGGCTAATTCAGCAGGGTGATGACACCATTGAAGCCAGAAAAGATATCTTGATTAAACAGCGCGATCACGTGGTTGCCCAAATGGCAGAAATGCAAAAAACTCTGGATCTCCTGGGTTACAAGATTGAAATGTATGAAAAGGCGCTTGTGAAAAAAGAGCAGGATATGCTGTCACCCGATGAGTTAATGACGGGGGATGACAGCAGACCAATCTGGGGAAAGGGTTCGTCTGAAAAGACAGGCGCAAAGAAGAAAGATATACAAACTTGGTAACAGCAGATTGGGCATTTCGCCAGTTCATCAAGAGCAGAAAAATTCACAACAAGGTCGCTCCCGTTTGCCTGACTGTTTACTCAAAACAACGCAATTAACCACAAAAATGGAAGAAAAAATAATGCAAACCGTAAAGTTAAATAATGGAGTTGAAATCCCTATTCTTGGATTTGGCGTTTTTCAAATTGCCGATCCAGCCGAGTGTGAGCGAAGCGTGGTTGACGCCATTCAAGCTGGGTATAGCCATATTGACACCGCCGCTTCTTACATGAATGAAGAAGCAGTTGGCAACGGCATCAGAAAAAGCGGCGTTGCGCGAGAAAAATTGTTTATCACGACGAAACTTTTTATTCAGCGCAATGGCTATGAAGGTGCGCGGAAATCCTTTGATGGGTCTTTGAAAAGATTGCAGCTGGATTATCTTGATCTGTATCTCATCCATCAGCCTTTTGGTGATGTGTATGGCGAATGGCGGGCGATGGAAGAGCTGTATAAGCAAGGAAAGATCAGGGCAATCGGGGTCTCCAATTTTCAGCCAGACCGAATCATGGACTTGATGATTCACAACGAAATAGTGCCTGCGATAAATCAAATTGAAGTCAACCCATTCCAGCAACAAATTGATGCGCAAAAATTTCTTCAGGATAACGGCGTTGCGGTTGAAGCGTGGGCGCCATTTGCCGAGGGCAGGAACAACATTTTCCAAAATGAAATCTTGTTGCCCATCGCTGCCAAACACAAGAAAACCGTCGCTCAGATCATTCTTCGCTGGGTTGTGCAAAGAGGAATTGTCGCCCTTGCAAAATCAACCCGCAAAGAGAGAATGTTGGAAAACATCAATGTGCTTGATTTTGAGTTAAGCGCGGAAGATATGGCTGCAATTGCAAGCTTGGACACCAAGACCAGCAGTTTCTTTGATCATCGCAATCCCGAAATGGTGAAGTGGTTGGGCAGCCGAAAACTGGATGTTTAACCATTGATAAAACTGCCAGTTGCCCGCTATTTGTTTTGCTGGCATTGCCATTAAGACGAATAACGGGCCAGGCATTTCTACGCGCAGAAAGATTTTTCTATGATAAACAAAAAACAAACCATTTCATTTGGTTTGTTGCTTATATTGCTATTAGCAGAACCAGGGTGCACGAGCGAAATAAGCCGCAAAGAAGAAACCTCAATTCCAAACGCCATTACCACGGAACCTCAAACAGTAAGTGTAACTGCCAGCGTCAAAAACGAGATCACGTATTTTGGTACAACGGATACGATTTCGGACGTGCTTCATCATCCGCTTTTCTCTGGATTCGGCCAGTTTGTTCTGCCGCTTGAACTGGGATATGACGAGGGTATGCCGTTGTCAAGAATAAGCGCACTTTTGCCTTATCACAATAACGTTAACCCGCAGGCCGCAGCAGACACCATGAATCACATGCTAGATGATGTTGCGGCTGGTAACACCATCTTTTATCCCATCTATGAGGATGCAAAGATGCAAGAGCATACCGGGCTATTTTTCTTTCGCGGAAAACCGGGCGCGCCTTTTGCCATCATTAACGCAGGTGGTGGATTTTCCTATGTTGGCTCCATTCACGAAGGTTTTCCTCTCGCAATTCAATTGGCGGCGCATGGTTACAACGCGTTTGTTGTTCAGTATCGCACTGGGGGCGCGGAAGTCGCTTGCGAGGACTTGGCCGCCGCAATTTCCTTTGTTTTCGCGCATGCGGACGCCTTAAAAATTAGCACAAAGGGCTACTCGGTGTGGGGTGGGTCAGCAGGGGCAAGAATGGCGGCATATCTTGGTTCTTATGGCCCGGCTGCTTACGGAGGAGCTGATCTGCCACGACCCGCTTTTGTTGTAATGCAATACACAAGCCATTCTGAATATACGAAAAAAGATCCACCGACTTTTGCGATTATTGGACAAAATGACGGCATCGCCAGCCCCGCCATCATGGAACAACGCATTAACGCCCTCAAATCTGCTGGAATTGATGTTGAATTTCACAAATTTCCCAATCTTGGGCATGGTTTTGGGTTGGGAATTGGCACAAGCGCCGAGGGTTGGCAGAATGATGCGATGGCGTTCTGGGAAAAACATCTAAACGACTGAGATGATCGTTTGAACGCAAGAATGGTGAGAGAGGAATTTATGATGAGCCGAAAGTCAACTTTGTTAAAGCGTTTTCTTTTGTTGATGGCGCTCCTGCCTGGGTGCTCGGCAAATGCATCGCCCACGCCTGCGCCCACCGTTACGAATATGCCAATGCCAACAAAAACCGCGCCTGCCCTGAGCAATGAAAATGTCGAACAAGAAAAGATCAAAATGGTTCCTACCGAGCAAAATAGGGATCAGAATCAGCAACGAGTGATTTATCTTTGGAACGAAGGAAATGTTCCAACCACCACCGAGTACAAAGTAAACAACTCTGGGTATTTTGACCCGCCCAATTTCCGCCCCAACATGGTTTACTTTCCAGCCAAAAAAGGTGTCAAAACAAAAGGCGCGGTGCTGATTTGCGCGGGTGGCGCGTTTATGTTTCGCAGCGATTCGAGTGAGGGCACACCCGTTGCCGAGCGCCTAAGCGAGCTTGGGTATCAGAGTTTTGTTGTGAATTATCGGTTGAGGCCATATACCCAGCAGGAAGGAGCGCTGGATTTGGCTCGTGCGGTGCGCCACGTTCGTAGCCGCGCCAAAGATTATGGCATTGAGGAAAGCGATATTGCCGTGATGGGCTTTTCAGCGGGCGGCATCTTGGCTGGCGAATTGTTATTAAATTTTGATGGCTTTGTGGATGGGACCGCGCTTGACCCGCGCTATGTGCCGGATGCATTGGACAAAATTTCTGCCAATGCCAGCGCAGCCGGGATGATTTATTCCTTTTATGGGAGGTTGAGCGTCGCCTCGACGGATGTTGAGAAATTTAAGACATCAAATTTGCCTCCGACATATTTCTTGTATGGCACAAAAGACCCGTTTGTAAGCCAATTTGAGGCTTGTGTTGCCGCCCTAAAGAGGGCAAATGTGCTGGTTGAGTCTCACGCTTTGCAAGACTGGCCGCACGGTTTTGGAGCTGCAGATGGCAAGTGGATATTAGATTACGATAAATGGCTGACGAAAATTTTTGAAATGTAACGCCTTTGGCCGAATTGAACGATAATTTGGTTAAATGTTGGACTCTGCCTTTCGCCCCGAAATATCCCCGGCTGTCTGGGAGCGATTTCCCGATTACCGCGCGTTGAGCGTGCTTGTGCTGGATTTTGAGCCAACCCGCAAGCTGGTTGCGCCGCCCATTCAATTGGCAAGTTGGGCCGAGGCGCACATTGACGCTTGGAGAGAGGCCTACAAAAAATTTGGCGCAGCGCCCAAAAAGACGCCTTCCTCGTTGGAAAGCTTGTTTAAGCGCTACGCCAAAGATGGCGGTTTGCCAGACATCAACGACCTTGTAAATTCATACAACGCGCTCAGCCTGTGTTGGGGTGCGCCCTTTGGGGGCGAGGATATTTCCAAATATGTTGGCCTGCCCAAACTTGCCATTGCCGATGGCACTGAAACGTTTGACACGGTGAAAGAAGGCGCACCAGTTCTTGAAACGGTCGAAACTGGCGAGGTGGTCTGGAGGGACGAAGTGGGTGTGACCTGCCGGCGGTGGAATTGGCGTCAATGCAAACGGACAGCCATCACAAGCGAGACAAAAAATTTGTGGTTTGTCATTGACCGGTTGAACCCAATGCCAATAGACAGCCTGAAACAGGCGGGCGAGGCGCTTGCCGCGCTTTTGCAAAACGCATCGCCAAATTCCATCGTGAAAGTGGACCTGCTTGCGCCGTGAGTTTTGGATAAACGCAATATCTCATGGTCGGCGTTAAGCCAGCATCCCCAGCGGCCCAGCCTGCGCAACCGCGCGGGAAGATTGTTTTGCTAAACGGCGCGTCAAGCTCCGGCAAATCCACGCTGGCGGCGGCGTTGCAAGACGCGCTGGATGAACCTTTCTGGCATTACTCGATTGACCACCTCATCGCCGCCAAAATTTTGCCCAGCGCCAGAATAAAAAGTGGCGAATTTCCGTGGCCTTCGCTCCGGGCGCAGTTCTTTGAGGGTTTCCATCGCACCCTGCCCGCATTGGCAGGCGCGGGCAACAATTTGATCATTGAGCACATCGTGGAAACGCAAGCTTGGATGACGCGCCTTCTTGTGTTGCTGGCTGGTCACGATGTCTTTTTTGTGGGGCTGCATTGCCCGCTGGATGAGCTTGAACGCCGCGAACGGGCGCGAGGGGACAGGCGAATCGGCGAGGCCAAAGCCGACTTTGAGACCACTCACGCGTTTTGCGTCTACGATTTCGAGGTGGATTCAACGCGGCCGGTGAATGACAACGCGCAAGCGGTCATTAACGCGTGGAAGGCTCGCGCCGCCCCATCGGCTTTTGCAAAAATGCGCACGGCGCTGCCGCCCAGCTTTTGATGAAGAGCGAAAAGAGCTATGAGACAAGAAATTATTCACGTTGCTTTGGTCGTGAAAGAGTACGATGAAGCCATTGAGTTTTATACCCAAAAACTGGGGTTTGAGCTGATAGAGGACACCTATCAGCCGGAGCAAGATAAACGATGGGTGGTGGTAGCGCCGCCGCATTCCAGCGGGGCAACCGTGCTGCTGGCGCGGGCTTCAAAAGAAGAGCAGGAATCGTTTATCGGAAATCAAACCGGCGGGCGCGTGTTTTTGTTTTTAAACACCGATGATTTTTGGCGAGACTACGAAAAAATGAAAGCTCAGGGGGTCAAGTTTGTGCGTGAACCCAAGCAAGCAGATTATGGAGTTGTGGCCGTGTTCCAAGATTTATATGGCAATCAATGGGATTTGTTGCAACTCAACCCGGAACACGGCCTTGTGAAGCGAATGACGCGCTGAGCGGCGATCCTCATCCGCCCAGATTAATCTTGATCCCGCTCTCGTTTGAGCCTTCGGCGCGGGGCATATACGCCATCAACGCCCCGGCCAGTTTGCTGATGGGCATTGTTTGCAGCCACACCCGTCCCGGCCCGGTCAGCCGCGCCAGAAAGAGGCCCTCGCCGCCAAACAACATATTCTTAAAGCCTTTGATCATCTCAATGTCAAAGTTCACCGTTGGCTCAAACATCGCCACGTGACCCGTATCCACCTTGAGCTTCTCGCCGGGGCCAAGCGTGTATTCCACAATTTCGCCATCAAAGGCCACAAACACCGTGCCGGGGCCATCAAATTTTTGCAAAATAAACCCCTCGCCGCCAAACAAGCCGGTGCCCAGTTTGCGCCGGAACAAAATGCTAAACGCAACACTTTTCTCCGCCACCAGGAAGGAATCTTTTTGGGCGATGATGCTCTGGCCCGCCGCGAGGTTGACCGGGATAATTTTCCCCGGCGTTTCGCTGCTAAAGGCCAGCAGAGGATTATCGCGCTCGGCCACATAATCTACCGTGAACAATGACTCGCCAGACACGGCGCGCTTGAACAAACCGCCCAGTCCGCCGCCCATCGTTGTGTTCATGGCGATGCCATCGCTCATCCAGCTCATCCCGCCGGTCTCGGCATAAAACGTCGCCCCGCGCTTCATCGTAAGCGTGAGGGCCTGCATGGTGGAGCCGATGATCTTGAACGACGAGCCGCCCATTGTTGCGCCGCTCATCGCCACCGTTGGGTCGGGCATGTCTATGCGCTGACCCGCTGCATTGGTATAACTTTCTGACATATTTGATCCCCTTTTTAGGAGCTGGGGGTTGGGAGTTGGGGGTTGGTTTTGTTTTCCAGCCCCAATCCCCTAATCCCTAGCCCCCAACTTACATATCCTGTCTTCCTTCCAACGCTCTGGAAAGCGTGATTTCGTCGGCGTATTCCAAATCTCCGCCAACGGGCAAGCCGCGCGCCAGCCGGGTCACCTTCACATTAAACGGGGCCAGCTTGCGGTGCAAAAACGCGCTGGTGTTCTCGCCTTCCAGCGTTGGGTTTAGTGCCAAAATTATTTCTCGCACGGGCGTTTGGGCGCGGCTGATGCGGCCCAGAAGCGCGTTAATTTTCAGATCATCCGGCCCGATGCCGTTCATGGGAGAGATGACCCCATGCAGCACATGGTATAGCCCGTTGAAAGAACGCGCCCGCTCAATCGCGGCCACATCCAGCGGTTCTTCCACCACGCAAATCACGCCTTTGTCGCGCGTGCCCTCCGCGCAAATCTCGCACGGGTCGCTCTCGGTGATGTTGAAGCATGCGCTGCACAGCTTCGTCCGCGCCTTCAAATCTTTCAGCGCGTCGGCAATCGCCAACGATTGATCTGCTGGCGCGCGCAACAAATAAAATGTGATGCGCGAGGCCGACTTTGGCCCGATCCCCGGCAGTTGCGCCAGCGCATCTACCAGCCGGGTGACGGAGGGCGGGAGAGATTTTTGTGAGGGCATGAGTTGGACAAGAGACGATGGACGATGGACGATGGACGGTTTTTATCGTCTATGGTCTATCGTCCATCGTCCAAATTACATCAACCCCGGTATTTGCATTCCGCCGGTCACGGCTTCCATGCGTTGCGCGGCGTGCGTCTGAGACTTCTCCAGCGCCTCATTGACCGCCGTGAGCAGCGTGTCTTCCAACATCGGCACATCGGCGGGGTCAACCAGCGCCGGGTCAATCTTGATGCTTTGCAGCCGCTGATGCCCGGTGATGATGATCTCAATTGCGCCGCCCGCCGCCTTGATGGTCAGCACTTCGCTTTCCAGCGCTTCTTGCGTTTTGCGCATCTCATCTTGCATTTGCTGAATTTGATTGACCAGCCCCGGCTGAATCCCGCCATTATTTTGCGGAACTCCGCCCGGTTTCCAATCTGTTCGTCGTCCTTTTGCCATATTTCTCCTTACGAAAATTCAAGTTTCAAAGTTGCACAAAGACGGAGGACAGAAGACGGGAGACGACACCATTTCCGTCTCCCGTCCTCCGTCTTCCGTCAAATTTCACGGTTTCTTCACGCGCATCACCACGCCATTTGTCATGCCGATGAGATCTGCGGCGGTCAATTGAAAAACCGCGTTCGGTGTGCCCGCCGCCGCCCAAATAACCTCATAGCCCGCCAGGTCCTCATCCACAAAAGTGGTGAGCGGCTGAAGATGCCCCACCGGCGGCACGCCGCCAATGACAAAGCCAGTTTGTTCGCGCACAAAATCCGCGTCGGCCTTGCCAATCTTCTCGCCCAAAGCCTGGGCAATGGCCGCCTCATCCACCCGGTTTGCGCCGCTGGCGACCACCAAAATGGCTTTGCCGCCCGCGCTCTTAAAAATGAGCGATTTGACAATTTGTCCCACCTCGCAGCCCACCGCGTTGGCGGCTTCTTGCGCGGTGCGGGTGCTGGCCGGGAACTCCTTCACGCGCAGGCTAAGCCCCCGCGCGTGGAGCGCATCTTGCACGCGTTGGGCAGAAGGAGCAAGGGGTGAGGGAGAGAGCCTAAGGGTCTGCGAGACCCTTAGGCTCTGTTCGTCATTACTCATCTCACCACCCCGCCCAGACGCTTGGCGGCTTGCAGCACGGGGTCTTCATCGGGGTCGGGCGGCGTTTCCGGTTCGCCGGTGAACACTTGCACGCTGAATTTGCCGCCCAAAATCTGGTTGATGGCGTTCACCACCGCCGACTTATTCTTTGGGTCTTCAATTCGGTCGCGGGCAAAACTGTGATCGGCCTTAAGTTGCACCACGTCACCCACCACCGCGAATGGCTGGCACGAGCGCAAGACCGCCGCCGCCGGCTTGTTGGCCTTGTTCACCGCCGCCACGATTTGCTTCCATTCCGATTTAAGCGTGTGAAATTGATCGCCGGACGTTGCTGGCTGGTCGCTGGTTGCTGGTTGCTGGTTGCTGATGACTGGTGGCTGGTGGCTGATGGCTGGCGTGTGCGTCACCTTGTCAACCTTGTCATTCACAACCGTCTTCCGTCTTCCGTCTTCTGTCCTCGGTTCGCTATCCATCCTCGGCCCGTCATCTGTCAGGCATTCCAAAAACGCCATCTCCAGCGCCAGTTGTGTGTCGGCGTTGTTGCGCATATCGGCGATGGCCCCGCTAAAGGCGCGGATGCCGCGCAGAATCACCGCCGTGGAAATGCGCTCGGCCACCTCGCCCAGCTCGGTTAGCTCGGCCTCGCTCATCTCGGCGGGTTTGTTTTTGCTGCCCGCGCCAAACTTAATCTGCATCACACTGCGCAGCGTGTCCACCATTTGCCGCGCCATTTGCCGCGCGTCTCCGCCCTGGTCAACCATTTGCTGAATGGCCTCCAACCCGCCGGGGATGTCTTTGCTAATCAGGCAATCCATCAGACGGCGCAAGGTCGTGGAATCGGTCGCGCCCAGCAGGTCGCGCACATCGCCCGCGGTGATGCGCATGGAGTTGGACGATGAAAGTTGATCCAGCAAACTCTCGGCATCGCGCAAGGCGCCGCCTGCCTGCCGCGCCATCAGGGTGAGGGCGTGCTCATCGGCCTCAATTCCCTCGCCCTCGCACAATTTGCGCAGGCGCTGCACAATCAATTTGATGGGAACCCGGCGGAAATTGAACCGCTGACACCGCGAAAGCACGGTCGCTGGAATTTTCTGCGGGTCGGTGGTGGCCAGGATAAACACCACATGCGGCGGCGGTTCTTCCAACGTTTTGAGCAGCGCGTTAAACGCAGAGGTGGACAGCATGTGCACCTCGTCAATGATGTATACCTTGTAGCGCAATTCGCTGGGTTGAAATCCCACTTTGTCGCGCAGCTCACGAATGTCATCCACGCTGGTGTGAGATGCCGCGTCAATTTCGATGATGTCCAGCGAGCGTCCCTCGGCAATCGCGTCGGCCATCCGCTTGGCTTGCGGGTTGGCTGCATCCAGCCCGGCGGTGTTGATCTCGCGGGCAAAGATGCGCGCGCTGGTGGTTTTGCCGCACCCGCGCGAGCCGGTAAATAGGTAGGCGTGACCCACGCGCCCGGTCGCCACCTGGTTTTTCAAGGTGGTTGTCACGTGATCCTGTCCAACGACGTCATCAAACGTCTGCGGACGCCATTTGCGATAAAGAGCCTGTGCCACAGTAAAATAGGCGCACAACAGAATTTAAAATGTCTGCTTGCGTAACGCAATTATAGTTTCATGCAACTCATAAAAACGCCGGATTAAATTTATGGCCAAAGCAACTGTTACCACCACGTTGCGCGTCAGGAACGCGCCGCGCATCGCGCCAGAAACCCTCATTGGGCTTTTGCCCGAAGGCACCGTTCTGGATATTGATGAAGTTATTACCTCCGGTGAGATGGACTGGGCAGCCTATCCGCTCAAAGCGGGCGATATTGTGGTGGGCAAGGGGTATAGCGCCGCGCAATATTTGGATATTAATGGCAGTGTGCCTGGGCAGCCGCCAACCGGCATCCAAATGGGCATAAACGCGCTTAACCGCCACGAGGAAGTGTGTTACCCCGCGGCGCAACTGGGTTGCCGCTTCTTTATAATTTTGAACAACCCCGGTTTTGCGTCCACGCTCAAAGATCGCTATCCTGATGCGACCGTGATGGTGCGGGCGTATTGGGATCGTCACATGCCAAGCGTTGAGAGCGCCATCGCCAAAATGGATGGATGCCGCGATGCCCGCCTGATTTACACCGGGTTGAACGAAGGCGACGAGGTGGGGCAGGGCACGGTGGAGCAAATACGCCAGCGCGCCGAGTTTGACCTGGCGCTGGCTGGCCGCATCAGGCAAATTAGCGGGGCCACCTACGCGGCGGGCACGTTTAGCATGGGCACACCAGACTTTACCAAGCCGCAAATTTGTTCGGCCATTCGGGCGTTGTATGCGCCGGCTTACAACGCCGGGCAAATTTGGTGGGATCATCATTTGTATTCCCCGCGTCTGGATCATATTTATCAGGATAACGAATTGCAGTGGTATGAGACGCGCTGGCAGTTTTTATTTACCCAATGCGGGTTTGACCCAGACAGCGCCAGCCGGGTGATTTGCAGCGAGACCGGCGAAGACGAGGGCGGGGTGGGTGGCTTCGTGGCGCATGGCCGCACTGGCGATGACGTGGCCACATGGTGCCGCCGATTTATGGAGGTGCAGGGTCGCCCGCTGGTCGTTGATGGCGTCTCACATCCATCGCCATTTGTGGGTGGCGCGTTGTTCCAGGCGGGCAACCGCGAAGACTGGATGGGCTACAACGTGGAGCGGTATTACGACAAACTTGCGCTGGTGTGGAATTCGGCCTCGCGGCTAAGCGTGGAAAATGGGCGATCTACCCGGCGCACGGCCCCATCTGCCCGCGAACCCGGCAACCGGGTGGAAATGCCCAGAGGATGATGCGATGAGTGGGTGAGCGAGTGACAAGGCGACAAGTTGACAAGCTGATGTGATAGATGGAATCAGCCAGTCACCAAATCGTCCACGTTTTCCCGTGGGCGAATCACCCGCCACGTGTCGCCTTCGATCAAGACCTCTGCGGCGCGTGGGCGCAAGTTGTAGTTGCTGGCCATGCTCATGCCATACGCGCCCACATCGTGAATTTGTAGCAGGTCGCCGCGTTTTATCGGCGGCAGCAACGCGGATGTGGCAAGCACATCGCCGCTCTCGCACACCGGCCCCACCACGTTCACGGGCGCGGCCTTCCCGGCCACATCACCCACCGGCGTTACGCGGTGTTTTGCCCCATACAACGCCGGGCGGATGAGGTCGTTCATGGCCGCGTCTACGATTACATACGGCGTGTCGCCGTTGGTTTTTGTGTACAGCACACGGGCGAGCAACACGCCCGCGTCGCCAACAATGCTGCGCCCCGGCTCAATGTGCAGCGCCACGCCCAGCTCCTTTGCGCGGGCCATCATGCTTTGGGCGATGGGGCCAAGCGGCGCGGCGGTTTGCGTCTCGTCGTAGGCAATGCCAAAGCCGCCGCCCATATCCAGCGCGGTGATGTTTGCGCCCAGCGCGCGGGCCTGCGTCACAAGATTGCCCATCACCATCAACGCGTCGGCATACGGCTCCACCTCGCTGATCATTGAGCCAATGTGCACATGCAGCCCGGCGATGCTCACGCCGGGAAAGTTCGCGCGGTTGGCGATCAGGTCGAGCGCTTCTTCACCATCCACGCCAAACTTGCTGCCGTGTTTGCCGGTTGCCAAATAGCGGTGCGTGTGCGGGTCTACGCCCGGGTTGATGCGCAACGCGACCTGCGCCATGCGCCCGCGCGCCTGCGCCAGCTCGCTCAGCACGCCCAGCTCCTCCGCGCTCTCCACGTTAATCCAGCCAATGCCCGCCTCCAGCGCGGCGATCAGTTCATCATCGCGTTTGCCCACGCCCGCAAACACAATGCTGGATGGGGCTGCGCCCGCGCGCAAGGCGGCGTTCATCTCGCCGACGCTCACCACATCAAACCCCGCGCCCATGCCCAGAAGAATTTTTAAAATTTCAAGATTGTTGTTCGCTTTGACGGCGTAATGAATTCCGCCTTTGAATGCCTGCGCCAGCCGCTGGTAGTTGCGCTCCAACCGGGCGCGGTCATACACGTAGCATGGGGTTCCGATGGCTTGGGCGATGGCGGTGAGTTGAGATGAGGTCATAGAACCTATAATCATAAACGCAGATGTGACCGTGACCGTAAACGTAGACGTAAACGTGAACGTGAACGTAGACGTGACCGTAAACGTAGACGTGAACGTAAACGCAGACGTGAACGTAAACGCAGACGTGAACGTAGACGTAGACGTGACCGTAAACGTAGACGTGGACGTAGACGTAAACGCAAACGTAGACGTAGACGTAAACGTGAACGTAGACGTAGACGTGAACGTAAACGTAGACGTGAACGTAAAAATTCTAAATATCACTCTTTGGATATTTTGCTTATGACTGAGCCACAAATACTTGGACACGAAAAGTTGGATGTTTATCAGGCTTCAATTACCTTTTTGGCCCTTGTGGATGAGATTTTGGGCAATCTGCCATCCGGGAGCGGGGCAATAAGTAATCAGCTTGACAGAGCCGCTTTATCAATTCCCTTGAATATTGCAGAAGGCGCTGGAAAATCTGGAATCAATGACAAACGACGTTTTTATAGCATTGCAAGGGGCAGCGCCATGGAATGCGGAGCGATATTCGATGCTCTCAAAATACGAGGCAAAATTTCACAGGAAACCTATGCCCAAGGAAAGCATTTGCTTGTCAGAATTGTGAGCATGTTGACAAAAATGTAAGTTTTGCAAATATAAACGTAGACGTAGACGTGACCGTAAACGTGAACGTAAACGTAGACGTGAACGTAAACGTAGACGTAAACGCAAACGTGAACGTAAACGCAGACGTAGACGTAGACGTGAACGCAGACGTAAACGTGACCGTAAACCTAAACTCAAACACAAAATGGCAACGCAAACCTCAGATTACCTCACCCGCAACCAAATTCGGGTGATTGAGACGTGGAGCGATTTTCAACGGCTGGTGACCGGGCCGAAATATCGGCGCTGGGCTTTTCGCGGGCAAAGCAAAAGCGAATGGTCGCTGAACAGCAGCTTGTCGCGCTACTTCATTGATTACAAAATTCACCAAAAAAGCTGGCCTCATCAGGAAGATCGCATCATTCGCATCTTTCGGCGCAAGGCGCAGTTATTTCTGGAGCATGTGCCAGATCAAGATGACACCCTGCAATGGCTGGCGCTTATCCAGCATCATGGCGGGGTCACCCGGCTGCTAGATTTCACGTGGTCGCCATTTGTGGCCGCATTTTTTGCGCTGGAAAAAGCCAAAACCGATTGCGCGGTGTGGGCGGTGAACATGGCCGTTTTGCGAAATATCGAATATGTTTTCCCGTCCGAAAAATCGCAAAAAAAAGTGCCCCATCCCGGCAACCTGGCAAATTTCAAAAACTTTTTTATGGGCAATGCTGTGCCATTTGTCACGCCCGAAGAGCCATACCAAATGAGCCAGCGCCAAATCGCCCAATCGGGCACATTTCTTGTGCCGGGCGTTCTGGATACGCCCATTGAGGGCATCATTTCGCAAACGCGCGAGCCGCACAAAGCGCTGGTCAAGTTCGTGCTCAAGACCGACAAAATTCGCGAGAAGGCGATGGAGAGTTTGTATTACATGAACATCACCAACGCCACGCTTTTCCCCGGGCTGGACGGATTGGCGCGGTCGCTGGCCTATGAGCTGGAATTTCATTGGGCGTTCAACCCCAAGACGATGGAGGAATACCCGGATCATCGCTATTTTCAAACGGAGGGAAGTTAGACGCAGGGCGCGCATTGTCAAGACAAAATAAGCTCTTAAAGTTTTGCGTTTTTGGGTTGACTGAATTGCAAACTGGATTAACATTCAGACCAGCTAGGCATGTATATGATTCAACTAGACTCTTCAATCCTTCACGATGTTGGCGCCGCGTCTCAACTGGAATGGCTGGAAACCAATGGGCTGGGCGGTTTTGCCATGTCCACACCCATCGGCATGAACACCCGCAAATACCACGGCTTGCTGGTGGCGGCCACCCGCCCGCCCGCAGGCCGCCATTTGCTGCTTGCCAAACTGGAAGGGCTTTTATCGTTGCGCCCGGATGGAGAAACCGGCGACGAACAAAAATTTGAGCTTTCCAGCAACCAGTATCCGGGTATTGTTTTTCCGCACAGCTACGCGTTGCAAACATCTTTCCGGATGGATCCTTTTCCCACGTTTACGTTCGACTGCGCAGGCGTGATTGTTGAAAAAACAGTTTTCCTTGTGCATGGCGAGAACACCGTGTGCATTGAATACGCTTTCTCTGGCGATATGGCAAAGTTGAAAGGCGCAAAGCTGGAGCTGCGCCCGCTCATCACTGCGCGCAACTATCATGATGTGGCGCGGATGAGCGACAGCTTTAACCGCAATGTGGCTGAGGTTGATGGCATGCTCACCGTGCAGCCATATCCATCCATCCCCGCGCTGAACATGACGCACAACGCCAACCGCGTGAGCATTGGCGGCGATTGGTATAACGCCTTCACCTATTTGGTGGAAAAAGAGCGCGGTTACGACCACGTTGAGGATTTGTTCAATCCGTTCACGCTCAAATTTGATCTGGATGTGGTTTTGGCTGGCGGCGAAACATCTTGCAAAATCATCGCCTCCACCGAGGCGCGCCCCATCAGCCGCCTGCCAGAGTTGCGCAAAAATGAGCTGGCCCGCCGCGCCGCCACGGCCAAAACCGCGCCGCGCACGCACTCATCGTTAACCGGGCTGGCAAAAACGCTGGCGCTCGCCGCAGATCAGTTCATCGTCAAGCGCGGCGATGGCTTCAGCATCATCGCCGGTTACCCCTGGTTCACCGATTGGGGCCGCGACGCGATGATCGCTTTGCCCGGTTTGGCGCTGACCACCGGGCGGGTGGATGTGGCCCGCAGCATTTTGCGCGTGTTTGCCGGGGCCATGAGCGATGGCATGATCCCCAACCGCTTTTTGGACAGCGGCGATTTGGCCGAGGGCGCCAAGGTGGAATACAACACGATTGACGGGACGCTCTGGATGTTTGAGGCCACCCGCGCTTTGCTGGCAAAAACCGGCGATGCCGAATTTGTGCGCGAGCATATTTACCCCGCGCTCAAAGAAGCTCTGGCGTGGCACATCAAAGGCGCGCGTCACCACATCCACATGGACGAAGACGGCCTGCTGAGCGGCGGCGAAGAGGGTTTTCAACTCACGTGGATGGACGCCAAGGTGAACAACTGGGTGGTCACCCCGCGTTACGGCAAGCCGGTGGAGATTCAGGCGTTGTGGTTTAACGCGCTGCGCATTTTGGGCGATCTGGCCGCGCAGTTTGGCGATGAGGCCGTGCGCGAGCAATGCGCCGAGCTGGCCGAGCGCGCGCAAGCCAGCTTTAACGCTCTTTTTTGGAACGAATCTGCGGGCTGCTTATACGATGTGATTTCCAACGACGGGCCGGATGGCTCCATGCGCCCCAACCAATTGTTCGCTATCAGTTTGCATCACGCCATTTTGAACGACCCCGACCGCGCGAAGCGGGT
>Ga0073900_10000472_pt1 | contig 26639 bp, 33 predicted proteins | sample KloWWTmetKNB5Kit_FD_66666 | JGI IMG/M metagenome (GOLD analysis project Ga0073900, IMG submission 66666) | Active sludge microbial communities from Klosterneuburg, Austria, studying microevolution and ecology of nitrifiers - Klosterneuburg... | ecosystem: Engineered > WWTP > Aerobic digester >...
CCCGCCAAATAAAAACATTCCAGCAACTAATGGTATCCAATGTATTTCAGGCTTCAATAAGTAAACAACGGCCCAAAATGAAAACATAGATAGCCAAAACCCATAGCAATACGGGCAACCACCTATCAGCTTAGTTATCGGCCTATGCTCATTCGCTTCTAACCAACGGCCATAGAAACCGAATATATTACCATCGCGAATACTAAATTCAATAAGCCAAACTAAGCCGCCTAAGCAATAGCCGACTGTAAAAAGCAATAGAATCAAGCCCGAAAGGTTTATAAATTCAGGCGTAGGGATAGATACAGTTATCATCTTCGTTATAAGTATTAGATATAATGGTTTTGAACCTGAAACAATCAAAGGGCAATTCAGGGTCGTTTTCGTCAATTAATGCAATAGGATAGCCGTTTGGGTCAAATATATTCATCAAATAAGATGAATTATTATTAGGTTGCCAATTTCTTAAGCGCAATTGCTCCCCTTGTGCAAAGGCCGCTTCTATATTGACTTCCGATTCTAACCATTTCGTAACGAAAGTATATAAACCAGATTCAGCCGCAAACAACGGAAAACGAATCACTTCGCAATTTGATATACAACCTATATCATACGGTTTTACACAACAATAACAGATACTCATATGGTTTGGTCAATATCAACACAATAATCTATAGGCTCACAACATTCGTCAAATTCGCAACGGTTAATCGCCAAGTCAACTTTCAAGGACAATTTCCAGCTAAGTGCATGGAATTGCGTATTTACAGGGGAATTAGGCTCTTGGTCCAACTTTGCGGAGTCATGTTCATTCCAAAATATACGCAATGTATCTATTTCGGTCTCCAAAATTTCAACATTAGGAATACTTGATAAAACAGTATTCAAGTTTGAATGAACGCAATACGGATTCCTTTTCTTCTCAATCCATGCAACTAAAACCAGCGGCATTTTATAGGGCAAAGGAACACCACAAGATGCGAAATAGTCCGTATTTTCCACCCTCAAAGGCCCGTCCGACCGAATATAGAAGTACGGGCCAACATGGTCTAAGAGGGTTACGTTTAGATAATCGCCATTAGGTTCTAACCAGTACACTTCACCGCGTGCCGTTCGCTTATAAACCAAACGATATGCCTGATTGAAGTACCCCGTAGCTCTTAACGCCGTATCTAAAGGCTCTAAAGAATTCCAAATCGTACTATTCATCACTTGCCTTTCCCGCCTTTAGTTCCTTTAGGCTTAGGTTTTCCGCAATTGCATTCCAGAAATATATCACATCCTTGCATAAGTTACTTTGAATTGATTACAGTTGAAACAATTGTAATTGGTTTTAATTAAATATGCTCCTAAGTTAGAAACAGCCTTGCTAATTTCTTTCTTGTATTCCATATCAAGGCGTTCAATTTGGTTTGACGTTTCCTCTTTATGTACGGTTTGGCTATTCATACGGCCCGTTAACAACCGGTATTCAAGTACGCTAATCGCCGCTGCGTACCATACAGCTCGCCCTAATTCAGCATGGAAAGGACAAAGCATAGCGTCAAAATCGCACGCTGCTATAACGTCTAAGGATACGCCTGAACCGCTTGCACTGCAATTACAGCTAACAGCCGAATCTTCATTATAGCTAAATGCCGTGAAATATCTATCCAAATTATCTTTGCCACAACACCGAAAAAAGCAATTATCATAAATATCGGTATCCTCAAATACGGCCCCTGAAATGGTTATGTACGTATTTTCAGACTTGATATTCCAATTTATTAGATGCTTATAACGCTCACCGGCGGTAAGCTGAAAGACTTCGCTAAACGAATCCGTAGCGTCCCAAACCGTTAATTCAACTAAAGCATCCTCTTTCGCTCGAAATGAAATTGACCTAATTTTTAGATTAATTCCACCGCAAATATCATCTTTGCAGATACGAATCCCCCTGCCAACGGGTTGATCTACGCCTATCCATTCCCCTAAGAATTCGCCGATTATAGCTGAATCTTGTAAGGGCTGAAATGAAGCCGTTTGAGCACCGCGTAAGGCCAATTGAAAATCCGTTACCATTCGCTGCCATCCTTGCATCAATTGCAATTCAAGCATTTTAGCCGTGTTTTCATGTTCAAAGCCCGTAGTCTTAGAAGATTCAACGCGTGAAATCCCCGGAAAGTCTTCTAAATACAAGCCCGTTAAAGGATAAAGGCCCTCACACAAGGTGCGAAGGCCAATCCATTCATATACGCAGTGTTGATTAGCAGTACTGCAATTCATCACGAATTAGTGAAATGCAAGATGCCATTAGTTTCATAGAGAGGGTCGCCCGACTTGTACAAATCCTGTGGCAAAAACACAAGGTCAAATACTAAGGAAATTGTAATAGCCCAGCTATCCGTGCAAGAATCGCGCGTAATTACAAGGTCGTAGCGCAAACCGGTCCAAGGGTCAGTTACGTTTGTGCGTTCCTCAAAGCTATTGATAACAGCGTTTGAAGCGTTGTAGCGATTGTATTGAACCCATTGGAATGCACCAGGGTAGTAAAGAACGTAGTTTTCTTTTGCGTTATTGAATACGCCGTCAAGTTCGTAGTCTAAGAAGAAAGAGTAAGAACCAGATGCCTGACTAAGGTCAACGCCGTACTGATTGCAGCAACCGATGTTTTTAACGCCGGTGTAAACCTCCATATCACCGTTACCGATAAGAATCGGACGGCCATTACAGCCAATTTTGCGATATTGCGCCAAAGCTTGAGCTTCGCCAATAATGTTAGGTTCGTTACCGCCTGAAATAGGTGTCCAAACCTTAGATGTCGAACCGTCGTAGAATTTACCAATGTTTGAAACCAATTTCGCACCGATTAATCGGTCGGCCTTAACAGCCATAGCATCGAACTTAGTTGACATGATTTCGCCGATAAAACCCATTTTATTGTTGTACGGCTCCATACAGAAAGCGCGTAATTGTTCGCTCGTTAACAATTCCTTTTCAGAAATCGCTAAGGTCGGCTCAACAAAAATGCTCTTTACAACCGTGCTTGAACTTGCATCGCAAAAGTTAGTAGGGTCGGTTTCCTCAACTTCATCAGGCGTAATGCGTTGCATGTACGTCAATTCAATTTGACGGTTCTTACCGTCCGTAGAAAGTTGGTTTACTTTCTGAGTCATCGAATTCGATACAAGGCTATCTAACAAGCCCGTCGAAGTCCGTTGCATAGCGTTACACTCGAATTGATTCAAAAGTGTTCGCTGAATGGCCTGACAAACGCCGCCATTAATATCAGCTATATTACTCATTGTTTGTTGTTGTTTGGAATTTTGTTTGTTTTGTAGCTATTTATTTTGTTCGTGATTGAACGGTATCAGCCATTTCAGCCATTATCGCTTTGTTCCTTGCAATTTGAGCCTCAGTAGGCCCTATGTTTCGTGATGTTCGACCTTGCATTGAAGTTGCAACGTTGATGCTATTGGTACGCGGGACTTGATAGCCCGTAGATGTTTGATTCGCTTCTAATGGAACCTCTCCATTTTGTCCGGCTTCAATCTTTTCAGGTACGTTTTGTTTGGCACCTTCAACAATATAATCGGTACTTTGCATCAATTCCAATAGCACATCGCCAACTTGACGTTCGCGAAGTCCCTGCTTATCCCTCAAAGGGCGATTTTCGCTATCAATAATCTTCAAATCCTTACCTTCCCGTAAATCAAAACGGAATCCATTTTTTGACGACTTGAATTCAATGAATTCATACGCTTCCTCAATCTTTTCATCAGGCACGCCTACTTTCTGCAAAGAACCCAAAATCGAATACTTTATATCCTTTTCTTTTAGTTCTCTTTCAGCTTGTAATTTCAATTGCGGAATCTTTTCATTCTCCAAAGTCAACAATTGTTGATTCAGCTCATTGATTGTTCGTTGCAAACCGTCAACTTCTTTGTCACCAGTTTCAGCGTTTTGTTGATAATACTTGATTACCATATCAGGGTCGCCGATTGACTTAGCTTGTTGGTCAACCGATAGGTTCAAAGCAGATGCGAAACGCTTAGTCAAATCCTTTTCAGCCCGAATCGAAATATCTTTTTCAATCGGCCCCATAAATGAACTATCTTCTTTTAGGCTTGCACCTACCTTGTTCATTATTACATCTACCGCCAAAGGCATGTTTATTTCCTCACCTTTAAGAAGCTTTTCCACTTGAATCGGTTCGATTCCGAGTTGCTCCAATAGCTCCCTCGCTTGTGTTTGAGTCGCTTGTGTTGTTTGTGTTGGACTTTCCATTATCAGTTGTTTTGTTTGTTGTTTTAGTTGATTCGTCATTCAATCCTAAATACTTAGCTATCTCTTTTGCAGTTGCCTTTCGGCCCATCTTATGCCTTATAGACATTTCGACGTAAGATTCTGAAATAAGATAAGGGTTATTTGTTTGCAGATTCACCATTAGAACCTGCCCTTCACCAATGATATTAGACATATATACTTGATTAGTTATTGTTATTATTCAATATACAAAAGTCTTTCCAATAATAAAACTATTCGTCAATTCTTATCGGATAGGCTTGATGCCTACAATTATAACCCCCTCGAAACCGTGCAAAATTGATTTCGTTTGTAGCTGGAACTATGCCGCTTCCATTCATTCGCGCCCATTCCAATTCAGAATTCAAGTCCTCGCGCTTTATTACTTCTTTACCTACCCACCGGCGGCATTGTGGACGAGAATCTTCAATCAAAGAACCTACGTACCTATAGGCATTCAACTTAAATTCATCTGCTATGGCTTCATTTATTGCCCCGTCGTATTGTTGAACGGCATTAAATGCCGCAAAACGAACCCATGGCGAATTGCCCATTTGTTGTGCTAAATAGCTTTCCAATTGATTGAAGCCGATTCCAGTCATTACCCTTTGAGTTAAGCCCTTTTGCAACGGCAATACGAAATTGTTTCGATATTCAACTCCAAACATAGATTCAGATACTTTCCTAATAATATCGGCCCTATTTCTACCCACTACAGCGGATATATCCGATATACTGTTTAGTTGTTGGTGTATTTGAGCATTGATAAGGTTTATTTCATCTATAGAAGTAAACATGCCCCTAACTGCTGAATCAACTACTGGCCCGCCAACTACCGATTCGATAACGTTAAGTATTTGACGTACCGTTTCGGCCCTCGATTTAGTTGATTTAATCTTTCCATCTGAAAATCCTAAGTCCATCAACTTACGAATTACTTCAGGCTCCATAGACTTAAAATCTCCTAACAGCACCGAAACAAGACGCTTTACGGCATTCATTTTGATTTGAAATGCCTCGTTAGTCAATTCATCAAACGTTGCCATCTTCTATATTCGGATTAGCGGTTTGAATCGGCATGTTGTTAGTATCAGGCGTTTCGGGATTATTGAATAAATCAAGCATTCCATTCATGCCCTGCATTACTTGTAATTCAGCATTGCGAACTAAGCCGTAATTTTGTTCTAACCAAACATCCAAAGCTTGCATAACTGTATTTTCAGACGCTTCCTGAAACCACGAAACGCCCTTAGTTTCAATTATGTTATTCATTGCCGTTAGCGCAAATTCAGACCTATGTAGCTGCTCCATATTGACTACACCCATAGCCGATGCCATTTCCTTTTGTGGCAAAGTGTACAAATACAGCGGGTCGTACATGCTTAAAACTGAAAGCATCTTTTTATAACGCGGATTCGCGCTAAACATTTTTTCAGTCAATTCCTGCAATTTGCCTTGACGAATCACGTTAGGTGCCGATTCGTTAACTTGACGAAGTTCTTCTAAAAGTTCGCCTTGTGTCTTAATTTGAAAAGAGTTAGGTATATTAATTACCGGCTTTGTATAGGTTTTGCCGACAAACATAACGCTTTCTAATAAGTCTAATGACGGTTCCATTAAGTCATGGAATAGGTTTTGACTTATCGCTGAAAGCATAGCATAAAGCTCTTCCCTATCGTATGCCTTTGCAACGCCGCTTTGAGCTTCCTCAACAAACTTAAGATTCAAGGCCCTTTCGGCTTTATCTAAAAGCAATTCCCAGCTTTCACGTGAATACTTGATTATTTCCGTAGGTGGTGTAATGTACCGTAACATAGGCGAATCGGCAAACAAAACACGACTCCCTTCCGCTGGAATCGGCCTTTCAATCACTGCAAACGGGCTTGTAATGCCCGCTACGCCTGAACCGCTACACGATGTACACCTTTGTTTGCCACGTTTTCCAGATTCATTTGTTTCTAAGCTATATCCTTCCCCATTACAAGATTTACAAGGTAACGCCTGAATCTCTCGAATCGGATAGGCGCAAGATGCCTGTGTCGCTTGCCAATCGCTATATTGGCGTATGGCTTCATTGGCAAAAGACGTAAATGCCCCAAAGTATGAATGGTAAACACCTTGACCTCCATATTCCCCACCTAACTTCAAATACAATGCCTTATCCGTATTGCTTATCCAATACGGATTGCTTTTACGCTCGTAATTGTTTTCGTATTTATTTCCGACTTGATATACACGCCATATCTCCTTACGGTCAATACAATAGTATACATTTCCCTCATTGACTATATTTTTACCCACAACAACTGGCGTTTTTTCAGTCGAAAGAAATATGAAGGTTTCGCCGTCATCGTATTCAGCGCGTGTTGATTCAACAATAATAGGCCGTAATTCCAACGAATCTTTGCCGTCATTAATTGGAAACCAAACAATATAGCCGTTTGGGTCCTCAAGCATTACGTTTAATACCTCTTGCTGAAAGAATGAAAAAAACGTTTGACGGCCATATCTTTTGTTTTCGCAATAGTCAAGTAATTCATCACGAATATCGTCAAAAGTATATCCTGAATCATTCAAGATTCGCGAAACGCTCGAAACGGCCCGTTTCCAACCTGACTGCGTTATCGGTTCGTAATTAGAAAGCCTCCATTTGAACGATTCAGGCGATTCGGACGGGTGTCGGTTAACGATTATTTCAGCGGGACTATACCCCCGCGAATGGATTGTAAGCGCGTTACGAATTTGCCGCCATTCATCTTTTAGGCTGAATTCAGGTACTTCTTTCTTGCTTATTATATAGCTTGCAATATCGTTAGCCGTCATATTTTCAGATGTTTATCCACCAGCAAAACGGTTCCCCGTGCCCAAAATCGGCATGCCTTTGGCTTATTCTTTCAATTTCGTATCCATTCCATGCCGCAAAGTCATTAACAGCTTTAACTACGCTATCTCTAAACATTGCAAAATAGTCATGCCCACAAATTACACCCCCGTCTGCAATAATTCTTTTATAACAATATAACTCATTTATTACATTCGAATACGAATGATCGCCATCAAGAAATACGCCATATATCGCCCGCTTGTATTTGAAAATAGACTTAGAACGCAAACGGAAAGCATCAACACTTAGGCTCCTAAGCTCTTTCACGTGCTTTGGAACGCCATATTTCGATACATTGTCTTTCCAAATCTTGAAAGTACCGCTTTCTTTGTAGTCCTTTTCCTCTTTTACAGTCATTTCAGTACCCAAATGAGGGTCAATGGAAAGCAATAATATATCCTTACCAGACGCTTCAATACAGTTCGTGAAATGAACCGTAGATGCCCCTGTGAACGCTCCTATTTCAATCAGCATACTTCCATCTGGTGCCTCATTGACTAACCGTTCAATGGCTTCAGTTATATGATTATCGCAATGCGAAGGCTTGACTTCCCGCCAATTGTTATTCGTTTGATTCATCCGGTTGGACTTTGTATTTAGAGATTGGATTATGTTTGATATAGTCATCTTTTGTTCTATAAGCGAAGTATTTTTCCTTGTTTAATTTCGTTACATAGCTTTTTAGCGAATTATGATACACCTGTAAAGATGAATCGCCACACGTTCCAACCATGCTAATCATTTTGTAATTTTTCTGTATATGCATCGGTTGCACTTGCTTATTTCGCAATATGCCCCGTTCCATTACTTCAATGTACGCCGGTATGCAAGGAACAATATGAGTCTTGATTCCAGCTTTGCACATTCCTATCATGTAAAGAAATTCGTCCGGTACACCATCCCGCCAGCTCGTAGCGTATTCAGGATAGTTAGCAGCGACTTCGCGAACGGTTTTGAAAACGGTTTCCGATTGTTTAGACCGGTCAAAGTATACAAGACTTGTATTTGTAGCGTAAACCCTATTTCCTTTTAACTTAAACGTGCTTTTCAGCTTTTTCAAGTCCTTTTGCTCATTCAGCCAAAAGTAATTTACACTTGCATCACCTGAATCCATATTCCCCCAGCCATAAATCATAGGGTGGAAAGGAAATAAAGAAAGCAATTTCATAACCGATTCGATGCTTTTATTTGGCAATAATAGCGAATCAGCATCAATATATAACGTCTTTTCAAACGGGCTAATTACGTCAAGATATTGCTTAACCTTAACCCATTGCCGGTGCCCATCTTCGCCTAACGTTACCCAGTTAGGGACACTTAGATGCCGGTCGAACAAGCCGTCTAAATGCCCCGTGGGTAGTGTTTGTAAGGCACATGGCATAGATGCCAATGCTACGGGATACGGGCAATTATTTGCTTTCAGGCTCATTGCGCAATTCGCGGCCAATTCACCAAATATCGGATGCCCTACGGCTATTAATAATATACCTGTATCGTTATTCATTATAATTCGCCGTCAAATGTTATCGTTATATCTTCGCTTTCGTTGCACGATGTTACGGTTAGCGTTACTACGAAATCGTTTAGCGGTTGCAAATCAGCGGGATTCATTAATTCTACATAGATTTCTTCGCTTGTAAATATTATTGAACTTAATGAACTCCATTGGGTTCCAGCTGGGTTGAAAGACTTTGACCAAAGTCGAATCTTCCATAAGTCCGGTGCTGTTAATTCGATTCCATATAGCGTTCCAAATGGAGCGACTGCATTTGCGATTAAGTTAGCCGGATTCCCATTTATTTCAATACTAACAAATCCATTACAAGCGGTCAATTCAGTTACAATTCTTATTATGTTATTGCCCCAATTATTATGATATATTGGAGGCCCAACTAATGTAGGTGCCCAATTAGGCGTTAGGTACTCACTTGGATAATTAATGGCATCCCATAAACTAACAAAAAATGTTATTTTACTTGTTGCCAAAAATCTCGTATTTTCCATTAGCGGTGCCCATGGAACAACAACGTAAGGATCAGCTTGCACTTGATAGGTTTCACGACAGCCGTCGCCATAGGTTACCGTCAATCTAACATCGTAATTCCCCGGACTGCCATATGTATGAGTTACCGGATTCAAGTCGGTTCGATATTCGTACCCACCGTCGCCAAAATACCATTCAGCCATTAAGACCGTTTCAGTTGTACCCGTTAAGGTTGGCGTATAGGTCATTTCAAGACCAATGCCTTCGTAAGTGAAACTTACTACGCCTTGGCATTGGTCATTTAGTTTCCCGAGCCGTAACCCTCAGGGCAGCTTGTATTCATTGCGGCAATAAGGATATCTTTCAAACCATCTATTTCAATTGGTTCTAACATCAAAAGACCATCCCAATTAATCGTTCCTTCTACGCTATGTGGTGAATCTTTAGTTTCGCCAAATACGTTATCAACTTCGATACCAAAGTCAACCGGCCCGCTGAAATAGCCATCACACGTAATGTAGCCGAAAGATAATGAGCCATTGTTTTGTAAAACGAAGTTCCAAAACTTAACATTTAAGTTAGTTTCAGGGTCGTTGAAATAATCCGTGAACGTTACTGTGCTGTTTTTTGTAGATGCTGTTTCAGCACCACACGTTACGAATCGTTCGCTCGTAGTGCTACCAGCGGGCTTTGCAGTCATTAATTGGCCCGTAATTCGGATTTTACAAGCTTCCGCTTGCGATTGCCAATAACTTGGGTCATTAAAATTCGCTTCTTCTAACAATTCACTAAGAATTGAACAATCAATGAAGACGAATCGGTCGATTCCAGTCCGCCAAACCTGTGGACGGCATGGATTTGCAAGATTCGGTAAAACCGAACCGCAATTTGAAGGGCATGTTGGCATTTTGTTTGTAGTTTTGTTTGTAGTTTTGTTGTTGTTTGATATACATAGTACTAAAGATTAATCAATAATGCAAGGAATTCAAGTTATGGCAGCTAAGCCGAAAAAGAATAAGAAATTCAAGACCTTTGACGATGTGCTTTTAGAAGCATTGGCGTACATGAGGGATATAACTATAGACAAAGCAAGATTCAAGTTCTTAGAATCAAAAGAAATGAATCCATGTGCAAGCGTTTCGTCAAGACGCAATAACATTAGCGAACACGGTTTGAACGATGAATTCATTCGATTCCTTGTTGGTTTGTCGATTCAAAGAAACATCAAAATTGATAGGGCAATTGCGCTTGTTTTGTGTTGCAGTCAAAACGAATTATCTGTAAAAGCAGGATTTTCGGCTAATCATTTTTCAAGTCGTTTGAGTCGAAGTACTTTCTTGTTAGAAGATATTTTTAAGTACATCGAAACACTTGACGAAATAGAATCAGATTGGTTAGATTTGCTTATCAATAAGTTCGATATAAAAGTCAACAAATTATAGGTTAAAATTTGCGTTCCAATGTGCTAACATAGCGACTCGTACCGGATTCCCAAAGTTTGCAATAAGATTAGGGTTTTGAACCGGTGCGTCCCAAACATTGAAGTCTGTTTCAAAAAAACGAATAGCATTTAGCATTGTAGTTGTTGCCCCCGCGCTATTTTCTACTGAATACAAGACTTGACGCAAACCAGTTGCAAGGTTTCGATATTCAGTAGCAATGTAATAAGTATCGGCATCGAATTCGACTAAATACCTTTCCTGCAAACTTGACTTTTGACCGTACATACCAACGTCCGTTGGCGTTACTCCAAATTTTAATTCAAAATTTTCAATACAAGCGGCTACTAATTCCGGTTTGAAAGGAGCAAGTACGGCTTTTTCATTTGTTACATAATTCCATAAATCAGGGTCGCTATCATCTTGAATGCAAGCTATTGCGCCCAAAAGGTACGTATTGCTGAAATTTTCAACAAATGAATACACATATAGTAGCGGCCAATTTCCCGTAGGGGCATGTATTTCCATGCCATAAGCCGAAATAGTGGCATTTTCAGGTCCGTCTATGTTTATTGCGAAGTTTTCGTTTGCCATTTTACGCGCTTGTTATATCTTGCCAAATTCCAATTAAATAAACGTCAACTAATGGCGTTCCAACGTCCACAGTTCCAGCTGTTATTACTTTCAGGCTAATATCCGTTCCTGAATCATATGCCCAAACATTAGGCATTGACCTATTTTTACCCCTTAATGAAACGTTCGTTAAATTATTGTTTGGCAATAGGTTGTTTTTCGGCCCGTTCGTTCCAATGGATACAATAGGAGCTATCAACCAGTCGCCGATTCCCTTTATTATTCCAGTTTCCTGAATAACAAATTTAAGGGCCGGATTTGCGTTTGTTAGCGTGCCGATAATTTGAGTCCCCAAAGAACCAACATCTATGCCGTTAAATTCAATTCTTTCAATCATACACAGGGCGTTATTGTTTTCCAAAATCCAACTAAATACGGATATACCATAGCGTTATCCGTTGCATTATCGCCTGAATCGTTCACGCTTGCATAAAATGTAGTACCGTCTGCAAAAGCTGAAATATCGCTTTGAGATTGACTTTGGCCTTTTCCGGCTGTTTTTTGCAAGTTGCTGTTAGCCTGAATATCCGTCCATGGTGCAACCGTACCGATTGAAACGTTAGGAGCTTTAGTCCAAACGTAAGCAGCTGACTTCATCACGCCGCTACGACGGACGATAAAGTATTGACCAGATTCAGGTGCTTCAATTGTAGTAAATGGAACCTGAATGCCCGCTGTTTGGACATTAACAGGCGTGCCCATTATGAGCGTTTCAGTATCAGGAATAGGCGGTATACCCCCCTGACAATTGCCGAAAAACCTACACCAGCGTAGATAAGATATGCCGTTTCTTTGTGCCATTTGATACAATATAGCCCCGCCCCTACAATTTATTTTGTAGGTTTTTTTTGCTTTTGACCCCCCGACATTTAGAACATACCCCCCTGACAAATAAGCAGTAGACCCCCCGACATTTGAGACGTACCGCCCCCGACATTTGAGCCATAGACCCCCCGACATTGTGTCGCTCAAAGTATACCATAATAAGATAACCAATACGAATAAAAAAAAATAAGTATAACATAGTATAATTTGAAATCGAAAAAACCGGCCTTGTTTGCGGCTTACGCCGCGTAAAGGTTTGGAGAAACTTTTTTTCTTTTTTACGGCTTGTTTGTTGCAAGGTGTTGTAAATTTGTTGTATGTTTGCAGTATGAAATCGCTAAAGGAAATTCACAACCAAAGCAAGGCCCTAAAAGAGGCCATAGAAGGCCAAGCTTCCTTGTTTGGAAGTCTATCTTCTTTAGTAGACCCGAATAGGGATACGCTATACGAATCGCTACCAACGGCTTTTCACTATTCCATAATTGAATCCGTAACCGACCGAATCTTTTTTGAGCCTATCTCAAATGAACAGATAGGCGAATGGTTAGGAGATTGGCTTTCGACCGGTAAGCTAATTCAATTAGAAACGAAAGACTGTTATTTGAAGCCTGAATCGAAATATCAGGAATGGCAACTTTTGAAGCTTTCAGACTTTGAGTGTTTGCGAGATTTACAACCGCGTTTCACTTGTGATGAAATGGCCGATTGGCTATATCAGGAGGAAGATTACAATTCAGCACGGGAAATAGCGCGAAGGAAAATGCACGCTATGGAATCAATTAAAGCCGTAAAAATTAAGCGCGGACGTTCAATAGGCGAAAACGAACATATGCAAGCCACTGTAAATAAATCATTAATCAAGTATATTGAAACCATATGAAATCCATTAAGAAAGATTCTAAAAAAAGATTCTCTTACATTACGGCTTTTTTGCTGTTAACAGTAGCTTACATAGCTTTTCAGGCTATCAGGTACGTTGCCCAAAGGAACAAGGAAAGGCCGCAAATTGAATCGGCAATTCGTCAAGTCGATAACATCAATAAAATTGCCTTTTGTGGTAATGAATTGTTAGACCGGCGCGACGTGTACGAGCGAATAGGCTACGAAGTATCTCAAATCGCAAATACAGGCTTTCTAAGCCCCGATTTACTGCAAAAGATAGAAAAGTACCAAACGCCAATTTGTAGCGTTCTAAGAGCTTACAATGTACCAGAGGACGCGTTCTATATTGCCGTGATTGAAAGCCGATTGACAAATGCCATTTCGCCGAAAGGAGCGCGTGGTTTCTTTCAAATAATGCCAATTACGGCCCTACATTACGGGCAAAGTTCTGCAAATCTTGACGACCCTATAAAATCTGCGCAATTAGCAGCGTTTTTATTAAGTGAATGCTATAAGCATTATTGCAGTTGGCCTAAAGCTTTAGCGGCATATAATGCGGGAATCTATGGAGCGTCGAAAAAATTAGAAGGAAAGTCAACTTATTGGGATGCTAAGTTTCAATCTGAAACCGACCGCTACGTAGCTAAAATAATAGCCGTAAAAATAGCTCATGAAATCTTTCTAAAATCGGCAATTGAACCGCAAACCAAAACAACATATTAATCCAATACTAACCAATAACCGATTAACCCTTATCTAATGGATACTAAATCTCAAGATTCAAATAATTATCAAGACTTTATCGCTCAAAAGCACTTAAAGTCAACTTTTGAACCCGTTCCAAATTTTGAGTCGGTTCAATTGAATCCGCTACTGAAAGATTTTCAGGTGGATATTGTAACGAAAGCCCTGAAAGCCGGACGCTATGCCATTTTTGCCGATTGCGGCATGGGTAAAACGTTCATGCAATTGGAATGGGCACGCGTTGTAAAGCAACAAGTCGGCGGCAAAGTTTTAATACTTGCACCGTTGGCCGTAATCGAACAAACGAAAGAAGAAGCGATTCGTTTCGGTATTTCTTTAGACGGTTTCACAATCACGAATTACGAGCGTTTAGAGGAAGTTAGCCCTGAAGATTACAGCGCAGTAGTTCTTGACGAATCAAGCATTCTAAAGAATTTCACGGGTAAAACAAAGCGAATGTTAATAGATATGTTCGCTGAAACGCCATATAGATTGTGTTGCACGGCAACTCCATCGCCAAATGACCATACAGAAATCGGTAACCATAGCGAGTTTCTTGGTGTTATTGATTCAAAAATAATGAAGTCAATATTTTTTGAAAACGACCTGAATCAAAACAATGTTTGGACGTTAAAACATTGGGCAAAGAATGATTTTTGGGAGTGGGTATGCGAATGGGCAACATCTATCAGAAATCCGTCGGACTTAGGGTATTCAGATGATGGATACATATTGCCGGAGCTAAAATTTATAAATCACTCCGTTGACGTGAAATCAACAAGAAAAGAAGGTCTTTTTGAGGATATTGTGAGGAAAGATGTAAATGCCACACAATATCATAAGACACTAAGGGATTCAATGGCCGAAAGAATGGGCGTTGTAAAGAAAATTGTTGATTCTGAACCCGATAGGCCGTGGATTATATGGGTAAAGCAAAATGAAGAATCGAGCATGATTTGCAAGATGATTCAGGGATCGGTCGAAGTTACCGGTTCTGAAAATGCAGATGTAAAGGCTCGTAAGTTTCAGGCATTTAAGAATGGCGAAATACGGGTTCTTGTAACTAAAGAAAAAATTGCCCAATTCGGTCTAAATTTTCAGCATTGCGATAGGCAAGTATTTTGCGCTTTGGGTTTTGGCTTTGAAGGTTTTTATCAAGCAGTTCGTAGGTCTTATCGATTTGGCCAACCCAATCCGGTCAATGTTCATGTGATAAGTCCGTCGAATATGGAAAATGTTTCAGAGACAATTGATCGCAAAATGAGAGACTTTTTAGCAATGCAAAAAGAAATGGCTGAAGCAACAAAGCGTATTCACATGGCATCAAAGGTTGAAATGATTGATAAGCCAGAATCCATTTCAACCAAAAGCGAAAAGTACGAAATTATACTTGGCGACTGTGTTGAGGAATGTGCTAAGATAGAAGATAATTCAGTTGATATTATGGTATTTAGTCCCCCATTTAGCTCTCTATATACATACAGTGAGTCGATTAGGGATATGGGAAATTGCTTCAGTAATGAAGAATTCATTCAGCATTACAAATTTCTTGCAAAGGAGTTATTGAGGATTTTGCGCCCGGGCCGTGTTTGCTGTGTACACGTAAGGAACTTGAATATAAGCAAACAAGACGAAGGCGTTATTGGCCTATATGATTTAAGGGGCGATTTAATCAGGGCAATGAATGAAGTTGGTTTTGTTTTTCAAACCGAGGTAACGGTATGGACAAATCCAGTTGTTGAAATGCAAAGAACAAAACATATCGGATTGCTTTACAGAGAGGGCCGCAAGGATTGGTCTGTAGCGAGGATGGGCCGACCAGACAATATCATCGTCTTTAGAAAATGGGAAGGTGTTGAAGATAGTGATTTAGTTGTAAAGGTAAATCAGTGCCCAGACGATTTTCCTGTAGATATGTGGCAACAATGGGCGAGTCCTGTCTGGTTTGATATAAATATGACTAACGTATTAAATGGGAAAGCGGCTACGGGATATGAAGATGAAAGACACATTTGCCCCTTGCAATTAGACGTAATTCAGCGTTGTGTACGGCTTTGGTCAAACCCGAATGAATTGGTTTTCAGTCCATTTGCGGGCATTGGAAGCGAAGGTTACCAGTCCATTTTAGAAGGCCGTAGATTCTTAGGCGTGGAGCTTAAAGAAGCTTACTACAATCAGGCGATTAAGTACCTGAATCGGGCCGTAATGCAAACACAACAGCTTGGTATTTTCGATTTAGCCGTGGTATAGGTGCTTGTAAATTGAACTTCTTTTCCCCTTTGACCATGACTGAATCTCAAAAAGTCCTATCAGATATTGTAACATTTGCCAAATACAGCCGACACCGCGAAGACTTGAATCGCCGCGAAAATTGGACTGAAATAGTAGATCGCGTGGAAAAAATGCACTTAGACCGCTATGGTTTAAGTGCATTAACTATGCGTAATGGCTCAAATGTATTCGATAAAGTTCGGCAAAAACTTGTAATGCCATCAATGCGTTCGTTACAGTTCGCTGGAAAGGCTATTGAATCAAACGAGAGCCGTATCTTTAATTGTGCCTTTACGAATATAGACTCAAAAGAAGCCTTTCGAGAGATATTTTTCTTGCTTTTAGGCGGAACGGGCGTAGGATATTCGGTTCAATGGCGACATGTTTCCGTATTGCCGGTTATTTTTCGTACCGGTGGACAAATTGACTACGAAATTCCAGACGATATTGAAGGTTGGGCACGCGCTTTGGATGCTGAAATGAATTGGCATTTTGGCAACGGCCCGCAACCTTATTTCATCTATAACAAGATTCGACCTAAAGGAGCGACTTTGAAAACAGCCGGCGGTGTTGCCCCAGGTCCTGAGCCATTGCAAAAGACTTTGGAACGCGTCCGCGAAGTTTGTTTGTCAATTCCAAACGGCGGCAAACTATTCCCCTTGCATGTTCATGATATTATTTGCCATATTGCAGATTCTGTAATATCGGGTGGAATCCGTCGAAGTGCTTGTATTTCGCTATTCGATGCCGAGGATGATTCGATGCTTCAATGCAAAAGCGGTCAAGTAACGGATAAATCCAGTGGCTTTGAAATGAAAAAATTCTTGATTGATGAAATGCAATTAGTCGATTCAGGAATGCTTAGATGTTTGATTGAAGACGAATGGCACGTAGGCCAAAGGTTCTTTGGTGATGTTGATATTTGGAATGAGTTTAGCTACGGCAAAAGGACGTTCGTTTGGTGGGAAATCTTTCCATGGCGTGCAAGGTCAAACAATTCAGCCGTTTTATTGCGGCATGCAACCGATAAGAAGGTATTTGATAAGGTAATGCAAGCTTGTTACGAATCAAAAGCTGGTGAACCCGGAATCTTTTGGACTAACGATTTAGATTGGGGAACGAATCCATGTGCTGAAATCGCTTTACAGTCTAAGCAGTTTTGTAACCTAACTACGCTAAATGCAAGCCAATTCACGGGCAATATGTTGCATGATTCTGAATTGGTCGAAGCTGAAACGATTATTGGAACATTGCAAGCTGGATATACCGACTTCCCTGATATTCTAAAAGACTGGAAAGCCGTAACTAAAGAGGAATCGCTGTTAGGATGTTCGCTTACAGGTGTGGCTGCAATGCCCGCTAAAACGTGGGATTATCTTCATATTTTGGCAGATAACGCTAAATGGGATAATTGGGAAACGGCAAAAAAAATAGGCATTAATCAAGCGGCGCGTATAACAACTATTAAGCCAGAGGGCACATCTTCAGTAGTTTTGGGAACCGCGTCCGGCGTTCACGGCTATTGGGCAAAGCATTATTTACGGCGCGTTCAATTAAATAAAGAGGAACCGATTTACAAGTATTTGAAGGCCGTGATTCCTAATTGTGTTGAGGATTTGCGCGAAAAATCGGATACGACAGCGGTTGTTGCTTTGCCGATTGAAGCACCGGACGGCGCGATTATGCGTAGCGAAAGCGGAATTGATACGCTAATTCGTATTGGAGCATTAAACCGTAAATGGATTGTACCGGCACATATTAGCGGGGCAAATACCCACAATGTTAGTGCAACGGTCAATTATCGAGATTCAGAATGGCAAACAATATGCCAATGGTCATGGGATAATAGGGAAGTTTATTCGGCTGTTAGTTTTTTGCCCTACGACGATACGGTTTACCAACAAGCCCCACATGAGGAAATATCGGAAAAAGTTTACAAGGAATGGCTTTCAAAAGTCAATCCGATTGACTTACGGGAAGTGATTGAAAATGAGGATATAACGAACTTAGAAGCGGAGCAAGCTTGCGCTGGTGGACGTTGTGAGATTTAGTCAAAATTGGCTAAGTTTGTAGTATGTTAAATTCAGTTAACCTTAAATCTGTGTATCATGAACAATGAAATAACACCAATTCAAAACATCCGTACCATGGAACGCCAAACGAAAAAAGGCGTTGGTACTTACTATAACGTAACCGACCTATTGAGGTCGGCAGGAGTAAAAAATGCTAAAGCAGTATCGAAGTACCTTGAGTCAGATAAAGCTAAACGAGACATTTTTTACTTTGAGTCCGAATATAATTTGGACTATGAATCATTTTACAATATGTTTTTGGTGTCCCGAAATGGGGACACCGGTACTGGAAGGTCGAGCATTCGTTCTTTTTTGTCTAAAAACGAATCAGCTTCAATGTTTTCTATTATAGGCGGAAAAGATCAGGGGACTTATCTTCACGAGATTGTTTACGTTTGGTTTCGGGAATGGGCTTCAAAGGAATTTGACCTTGAATTTAAGGAAGCGTCTTTAGATGCCTTAAAAGAGAAAGCCGGTCGTGAAAACGAACACAATACCGAAAGCAAAAGAATCGAACGAAGGAAATCGGCAACGGGTGCTTTGGAAATGAATGACCACATTAAGTATAGGCGCGAAGTTATTGACGGTGATGAAATCAATCGCTTTGACTTCATAAATAGATACAACAAACAAAACGATATAGCTTTCGGGAAAGAAAAACATAACGAATTAAAGGCTATCAAAAAAGAACGCAAACTTGATACCATTCGTGATTTAGCGACTGAAAACGAGCTAAGGGTTCTAAATTTAGTTCAATGCGTACATACGGCTAAAATAATAGATAGTTCTGTTTCTGAAAGCGAAATTGAAGCCGAATTAAAGACGGTTGCAAATAATGCAAGGAAAGTGATTGAATACGCTGAAAAGTGTAAGCAAGAACGGGAAGCTAAAAAGCTTCTAAAAATCAAGGCAAAACAAAACGAATTAGGCGCGAATCAATCAAGCCTATTTTAATCGTGAACGCTTTACAAGTTTGGAAAGATCGGCATTTTGCCAATAATCAAGGGTGTGAATGTGGCGATGAATGCTACATTCCACCGCCTTTTTGGTTTCATTTGATAGAACATTACGAGTCTTTAGGTCAAAAGAAAACAGCGAATGAAAGAGCCGGAAAGCTAACCGAAATGCTTCAAAAGATTGATGTTGAAACGCTACAATCTTTTATCTATCATCAAAGCAGCCAAAGGAATCAAATCAATTGGGAAAAGAAGCGGGAAGGAATCATTGAAGGTTTGCGGCAATACAGACGAGTCAAGGCCGGTAAGGCGTGGGTAACAGACGTTCGTTTCGTTTCGGCATTTATTCAGGCATCTTGTATAGCGTACCAGCTTAGGGTCGGTAAAATTGAACGGTACATGCCTTACAATAGCGACAAAGTAGATGAATACGAAATTCCACCTTACGAGCTAACTACAAACCTGAATCCTATACAAGAATGGAAACGTTGGATTAATTGGTTTTTGATTCAGTCGCCATCTTTTGAGTTTGAGAAACACCCGAAAGAGGAAATGAAATGGCTGCAATTTGAGAAAGAATTGCCTGAATATATCAGCGAAGTCCTTAATCTTGTACGCGGGAATCGTAGCAATTTGGCCCTGAATCAAAAGATTCGAGCAAAAGATTTGATAAAATAAGCGGGATTCTTTGCGATTGTTAGAAGGTGTTGTATATTTGTAGTGTAATTAAGCAATATGGTTAGTATAGTTCACGGAAACATATGGGATAGCTTATCAAACATTATTGCTATACCCGTCAATTCAGAGGGCGTAATGGGTTCAGGAATGGCCTTAGAAGCAAAGTTGCGAATCGGCGATGAACTATTCGAGCGATACAAAGCCTATTGCGGAAATGCCTTAAGGCTAAAAATGGATTTGGCCGGTTCGATTAAATTTGTTTCAGGGGATAGCGTTCAATGGTTATTTGCGTTCACGAAACAAGAATGGAGAAACCCGTCTAAAATTGAATGGATACGTTGCATTTGTAAGCAGATAGTTAAGGGCTATCAAAACGGATTGTTTGACGAAATGGATTCGCTTGCTTTGCCCGCGTTAGGTTGCGGTAAGGGAAATTGGAATGGAGCGAGGTTAGGGATGTAATGTTAACAGAATTTGAACCACTATACGATAAAAAATACAACATCAAAATATATTCACATTATGAAAATTGACTTAGATTTTTTCAAATGGAAGCCCGAAAATGAGATTCGGCATTATGAATTTAGCGTTTCTGAATTACGAGCTAAGTTTCGGCTTTCAGTAACCGATTTAGAAGACGGCATGTTTCAAGTTTCTATGCAGCGTGGAAATTCAAACCCGTACTTGTATATAGCTTACGACCGTAAAGGCGTTGTTGATTTATTGGAGCTATTCCTTAGCGACTTTACAATAGGTCAAAATAGGATTGATATAGGGTTTCCTGAATGGTACGAAAATGATTATCTATTACAAGATTGCGTGATATGATAGGCATTGACTTGATTCATACGCCTAATGTTTGGTTTTACTTTCAGTCCGAAAACGTTAGCGAAGTCGAACGGCTTTTGGGTAATGTTCATGGATTAGGCAAAAAGGTAGCACACGGATACGGTGCGTTTAGTTCTTTTCAAATTGAAGAATCGGACTTTGATTTTGATGCTCAAATTGTCCGGCCTATTCCTATAAGTATGATTGATGTAAGTCAATACAAAAACACTGAAATACGCTTTCAGGCATGGCATTACCCATATTGGGATAACCATTTTGTTTCTGAATGTATCATTAAAGGAGATAAGATATGAGGATTAAGTTAACATTAAGACATTTTGACCCGCGTTTGCCGTTCAATCACGTAAACGAATTATCGAGCGCAATACACCGCTGGATAGGAAATAATAGTTTGCATGGCATGGAATATAGTTGCTTAAATTTCGGCATGTTGCCGGATTTGGCAAAGCAGGGCGAAAGTTTGCGATTCAAGTCCGAAACGCCCGAATGGTGGATAGGGTGCTGGAATGAAGATATGGTTTCGAGGCTCATTTCAGGTATTCATAAGGATAGTCATTTAGCCTTTGGCGTTCACGTCGAAAGCGTTAAGGTTTCTAAGTTGCCTGACTTGAGGAATCAAATGAAATGGTTTGCTGAATCTCCAATTATAGTTCGTAAAAAGCGTGGACTTGGAAAGCCGGTTGAGTATATCATGTTTGACCATTCCGAGGCATCTAATTTATTGCGTCAATCGCTTCTTAAACGACTTTCAGCGAACGCTATTGAAGTAAATGAAGATAGTGTTTACGTTTCTTTTGACCGGCATTACAGAGGCTCAAAATCGAAATTGATATACGTCAACAACATTGGCGTAAGGGGTTCGATCTGCCCCGTTAAAGTAGACGCTCCGCTGATTGTGCAAGAATTCCTTTGGACTTCAGGCATTGGAGCAAATACCGGCATGGGCTTTGGGGCCTTAAAAGGATAGGCTGTTAAATTAATTGAAAATTACGTGATTTATTTTTTGGTTTTGCTTGCACGGTGTTTCAAAGTGTTCTACCTTTGTATCATAATCGTTTAACACATCGCCTGACGGCAAAACCAAAAGAAATCATGACTAATACAACCGAAACCCCAAAATTCCTTGCTTGCGAATTCAGCCGAATTGACGTAACTGACTTAATTGAACCGGAAAGCGGCACTGGAACCTATTATGTAGATATTGACGACATTGACGAAGATAGTATTGATGAATACGGGACAGCGACGGCTCAAATACACATGAGGACTCGCAACAATTTTAACAATATTGGCAATGTCCATATCCATGCAGATGGTGAAATTTACACCGATTTTGGAGGCAATTTTGGGTTTAAGTATTGCGAGGGCGATGATGGTTACGACAGAAATGAGGAAGAACGAATTGCAGACGCAAATACACAATTTACCCAACTTGTTATGCGTGAAATCATTCTTGCTGTCGAGGCCGCACAAGAAAGCAAGTTACTTTGGTTTGAAGACGAATCTTGGATTGCAGAAAAAACAAAAACAATGGAACATTACTGGTTGATGTAAATCAATGTAAACAATAGCAAAGAAAAAGCCCTTACATTAAGTTGTAAGGGCTTTTTGCGGACGGAAAGAAAATACTTAGGGCTAATTGCCACATAGATTTATAATCGGTACGGTAGTCATTCCGTACACCAGAGCGCGTATATCTTCGTAGGTATTGTTAACCAATATCGGCGGCATGTTAGGCACGTCTAAAATGCAGTAACGGCTTGCATCTGGAAAGCCTTTGAGCAAAGCAGCGGTATCCTGAATCGAGTTTATTTCGGATAATGGAATCGTAACGCGTGCCCATTCGGCATCTTCTTTGATATACCAACCTTTAACCTGAATGGCATCCATTTGGCCGTCTTCCTCGTTTTCGTATTGCCCTAATTCAGCGGACAATGCCTTATGAAAGACTTCTAAATGGCAATGGTTTCGAGCTTCGGGCGTTAGGATTATCTGTGCCATTACTTCGCAAAGAACTTGTTTTTCCACATTTTAGACGGTACGGGCGTAGGCGAAGGACGTTCCTGATTGTACTTAGATTCGCTTCTTTCACCATACGAACCGTCAACACCCATTATATCTTGCCAAACAATTTGGCCAATTGGCATGTTGGCATAGATTCTAAGCGGTTGCGCTACGGTTAATTCGAGCGTCCAATTTCCGCAAAAACCAATATCCCCCCAGCCCGCTGTTTGGTGTACGGCCAAACCCAAACGAGCTAAACTTGATTTACCGTTTAAGAATGGAACCGATTCGTGAGATTCAGTATATTCGTTTGTGGATGCAAGGTAAACGATATTTGGATACAAGTCGGCATATCCATTTATCATTTCGATAACGTGAAATTCGTTTTCTTTGCCACAATCAAGAATGAATTCAGGGTCAATGTTTGGCTGTTTAAGCCGGCCTGAACACGATTCGTAAGCGTCGCCTGCATTAGGAGCATAGAACCCTAACAATGGAGACAGCGTAACGTCGTAGCTATTCGGGCCTAAATTGTCCTCATTGAAAGGCTCAATTACTATATCTCCCGATTTGATTTGTTTGAGAATTTCGGCTTTACCTAAAATCATAATATAGTGATTTGATGAACAACTAAAAACCAAATTTCGGACGGGCCGTGCTACATTAGCTTTAGAATTAGAATCATCAACACCGAAAGCCCTAAGATGAACAAAGCGTAGCGAAGTATCCTGATTGAATTTGGCGTTTCAGGTTCCTTTTCAACATAAATAAGCCGTTCGACTTCCTTTATTTGAAACCTTATTTCTTGTTTTTCTTTAGTTGCCAAAGCGGTTACTTTGCCTGAATCGGCGCGAAGTCGAACCCTTACACCGTCTGAATTGACTTCAATTACGGTATCTGGAATCAAAACGAATCGGCTTTTTTCGTAGTTTTCTACCCGAAACGAATCCAACTTCAATTCATCTAAGGAGAAAGACTTTAATTCCAGCTTTGCTAATACGTTCAATTCAGGTACAACTATTGTAGTGTCCCTAAATGTAACCTTTTCGGTTACGGTCGGACGCGTTGACTTGCACCCTGAAAGCAAAGCAATTGCGGCAATGAATAGCAAGATTCGGCTCATATTTCAATCTAATCACACCTTTGCAACATGTTAATTTAGCTTAGCTAAGTGTATATTGATTGTACTAAACAGTCAATCATGTACACATACGAACAAGTCAAGAAAGCCTATAGCAGCAAAGGTTACGTTTTCTTTGGAGAAAAGCAATTTGACCTTAATATATTTGGAGTCCGTTCGCCTAATCGCAATCAGGCGATTGATTCTTTCGATGATAAATTAGGTTGTGCCTATATCGACTTAAACGGTAAACCTGCGGTCAAAATCTGGAAAGCTACGACGGACCCTGGTTTGACTCATATGCAAAGGCCAACGTTTCAGGCTGCAATTGAACGCGGCACGGCGATTCTTTGCGAGGGGCAATACAGAGCTGCGTACCGCGTTGGCTATCATGGCAGCGGCAATTGGCGGCATAGGGCACTGATTCAAGTCGGCCCTGTTAGAATTTATAGGGACAAAAACAGAGATACTATTTTGGATGTTGACGGCGTTCCGATTACGAAAGGAAACTTTGGAATCAACATACATGCCGCGTCGCTTTGGCGTGCCGAGGGTAAAATTGGCCTATATTCAGCTGGGTGTCAAGTCATTCAGGAGCCTAAAGACTACTTTGATTTAATGGACTTGTGCAAGCGTCAAGAATCCATGGGTTTAGGAAGTTCGTTTACCTATACTTTGTTTTTGGAATCTGAAATAGCATAGCCTGCAATAGGTTTGTATTCAATTGAACGAAATGGGTAAGAAGAAGTCTAATAAACGTGCCGTTTCTTTTAGCAAGTCTTTAGAAAAGAAAGTTGTAAAGAAGCATAAATATAACGCTATTCAAGTTGATTGCGACGGATATAAGTTTGCGTCAAAACTTGAATATAGTAGATATTTATGGCTAAAAGAGTGGCTTCGCAATGGAAAGATTCTGAATCTGGAAGTTCATCCGAGATATGATTTGCACACAATTAATGACACTAAGGTTTGCGTTTACGAGGCAGATTTCCGTTACAGCGTACAAGGGGAACCTTCAAAGGCGGTGGTAGAGGATGTAAAAGGATTCAGAACAGATATATTCAAATTAAAAAAGAAATGGATAAAATTGGAACACGGGATAGAAGTCCGCGAAGTAACAGCCGACTTGATTCACATCCCGCCATGGCTATGGAGTTCGCTCAATCCGACTTAACAACATGGAAATGTATGATTGTAATAGACCGGTTCACTTTGCCGGTTCCTATTAACTATCAGAAACAGATAGCGCGTTGGCTATATGAAATAGTCGGATTAGATGATTCCTATGCTTTGAATTGGGCAAATATCAATTCACCAAAGCCGTATCATATAGATACTAATGCTTATCAAATACATTTCCAGCGTGGTGGACGTATCTACTTAAAAGGCTTTGGAAAAGACAATTTCGATAAGCTTAAGGCATGGATAAACGAGTACGACTGTATTTCATTCTTAGGAATGAATATCAATCGCGAATCTACGCTTTCGAGCATGCGTGAAACGTTTACGGGCGAAATGGATACTTATTTCCCGTGGGAAACGGATAACCTAACCCGTCAACTTTGGGGAACGACTTCGCCTGTGTGCGTTACTAAAGAGACCGAAACCGGCCCTGTTTATTTATTTCCTGAATATGGGTTTGGGTATTTTGACGCGCTTACAAGTCAGGCCCACGAAGTTTTGGAATGGTTAGGAATTGATTCGACCGGCTTCAATATAATGCAAACAAGCCATGGCGAAGTCAAGCGTAAAGGCATCTTCTTTGGTGATGAAATACTGAAATGCAATCTAATGGCATTCGAGGTGCAAGGAACGCCAAAGCAGATTCACTTTATTGAACATTGGGGAATTGGCGACTTCGCATGGACTGGCTTTGGTTGTGTAAAACGAATATATGTTGGATAGGTAGTTATAATTTTGAACATGAAAAGATTAGTAAAGAATTGCATCGAATGTGCATGCGAAAAGAAAGAGATTATATGTTCTGCGAGTAGGCATGATTACAAGACGTGTTCATGCGGAAAAGTAGCGGTTGACGGCGGTTTGGATTATGCCAAACGTTCGGGCGAAGGATATAGGGAAATGGCCGAATTTGAGGACGTGAACAACGCGGCGGCAAAGGAAGTCCTTAAGTACTTAGAAGAAATAGTAAGTGGTGTTCACAATCCTAACAATAAGGAATCATGAAATTACATTCATCGCAGGTTATCAAGATTGATGATAAGAAGTTCGTTTTATATGAACTTGAAAATCCGACCGGATATAATACGTGCCACGTTGGTCAAATTGGAGCGAAGTCCTTAGAAGATTGCGCTTTGATTTCAGGATACACTGTTTACGAACATCCTGATAGCCCGCCTGTAAGGGTTTGTAAGGCTACATTTCGGGCCTTTGGAAAAGATACGAGCTTTACGTTTTACAAGCGACCGACCGGCGATAACTACTATTGGTTATTGGTTAAGTGTCAGGCGTTTCATAATGGATTAGCTGGCGAATTTCAGGCGGATGCTATGTTTAGCAGCTTAGGCGAACATGAGGAGTTCGTGATTGACGGCTTGAATCCAGATTCGGACTATTGGACGTTTTGGCATGATTCATTTGATTATGAGCTATGAGCATGTTAGGAAACGATAGCATACAGCCTATCTTTAGGTCGATTAGGCTAAGTAACGATATAAATATGTTGTTAAGACAATCTATTGAATTTGTTCCTGAAAATAAGGAGCTAATGGAGTACCTAAAGGACCTGAAAGTACGTATATCGAACTTGAATTCAAACGGGTTTATAGATATTCACAATCGCTATAAAGAGCCTGAAAAGCAATACGAACCGGCAACGGATGCTGAAATAAAAAGCAATTATGAGCGAATGGCAGTGGCATGGGAAATAATTGACGGCGTTACGGATTTTCTAACAAAGCATGGATATTTCCATAGAAAGTTAGATAATGAATTGGAAAATCATATTAAGTTGGAACAAATGTTGAATGATAATCAAAAAAGAAATGAAAGTA
>Ga0073900_10000476_pt1 | contig 26311 bp, 27 predicted proteins | sample KloWWTmetKNB5Kit_FD_66666 | JGI IMG/M metagenome (GOLD analysis project Ga0073900, IMG submission 66666) | Active sludge microbial communities from Klosterneuburg, Austria, studying microevolution and ecology of nitrifiers - Klosterneuburg... | ecosystem: Engineered > WWTP > Aerobic digester >...
CTGCCCAGGCTCCAGGGTGGGTGTTTCCCCGACAACGCCCGGCCCCTCCACTTCTCGCGTTGGTGCCAAACTATCGTGGATCAGCCACCGTCTGCGCTGCAATTGCACTGTATCACGCCCCATGTTGTGGATCGTGATGCGATAGCTGAAGAAATAGTGACCAGCGCGAATGTCACTATGGGCAGCCTCGAACCGACTTCGGACCTCGATCTTTATCGCATGTGAAACCGTTGTGCCCATGGTACAAAGTTGGGATTACTTCTTCATTGTTGATCCATCTTCCATGCCAATACTACGAACGATGTTCCTCTGGACGTTTGGGTCATATACGTCCCAAGAAGTCGGATCGGACCATCGGGGTCTGCAGTGGCCCTCATACTGCTTAGCGCACAATGAATTCACAATCTCAACCGGCATGCCTAGCTTTGGGCTCGATGACCGCTATCCCTCGGATCCGCTATGTGGCTGCACATGCCGCACAACGCGATTTCGCTTCAGCCGTGCGCCGCAATGTGCTGGCCTACTTCAAGGAAAAGCAATTGCCTACAACAGGGGACGCGCGCATGGTTGTGAAGTCCCTGATCATGCTGGCGCTCTACTTGGTCCCTTTCATTTTGGTGATCACTTTGCCCATGTCGCCTTGGTGGGGCTTGGCCTGCGCTGTAACAGTTGGTTTTGGAATGGCTGGATTGGGAATGTGTGTCATGCATGACGGTGCCCATGGCTCAGCATCCAAGCACACATGGATCAACGAACTGATGGGCGGTACAATGTACCTGATGGGAAGCAGCGTGCTTACTTGGCGGATCCAGCACAACGGTGAACACCACACGCACACCAATGTCGATACGATGGACAGTGACCTCATGTCAAGGGGCTTGTTGCGTTTCAGCGAGCATGCGCCATTGAAGCGGGTGAATCGGTTCCAACACTTCCACGCGTTCTTCTTTTATGGCTTCCTTACCCTTACCAAATTGGTGAAGGATTTTGCTACGTTATCGCGGTTCAACCGCAACGGCAGTACCAAGGCTTTGAAAGCCGATCCTAAACGGGAAATGGTGAAGCTGGTGGTTTTGAAGGTGATCTACGTTTCTGTTTTCCTCGGTCTACCTCTCTTGCTCAGTTCGTTCACGTGGTGGCAAGTGCTCATCGGCTTTTTCGTTGAACATTTCGTCGCCAGTGTGATCCTGGGTACGGTGTTCCAGTTGGCGCACATCGTGGAAGAGACCCGCCAACCCATACCGGATGAACATGGCGTAATAGCCAACGATTGGGCAGTCCACGAAATGCTCACAACGGCCAATTTTGCCAAAGAGAATCGCCTACTTACCTGGTTCACAGGCGGCCTTAACTACCAGATCGAACACCACTTGTTCCCCAACGTGTGCCACGTGCATTACAAAACGATCGCTCCCATCGTCCAGCGTACAGCGCAGGAATTCGGCGTTCCGTACAATCAGATCCCCACCTTATTTGCGGCCTTGACCTCCCATGTGCGTAGAATGAAGGTCCTCGGAGTGCATAGTAGTGGCTACGAAGGTTGGGCCGGGTGATCCGAAAGTAGGAACCTCAAGGACGGATCCCAGAACGGCGTCAGAAGCAATTAGCCTTGTGCCGCTTTCTTGATCCTGCGGTAGGTGAAGCTGTGCAGGATGTGCCGACGTGCGAAACGAAGGTTGCCGTCGTTGTTCACGAACTTGTTGTATACCTTTTGCGGAACGCTGTAGTACTCATAAACACTACCATCCGCAAAGGTGGCGTGCAATGTTTGCGCCTTGTAGTGGAAGTCCGTGATCGCCTGTGTGGCCGTCAACCTGTCGTAGTCTTCCTTGTTCAGCGCGTGGGTATCGGGATGTATGGCCACAAGAAAGTGGTAGGCATCGATGATGTGTTTGCTGGTTTCCTCTGCCTGATGCCGTTCAGTCTCATCCTGAAAGCGATCCGGATGATGCGATTTCATCAATGCTTTGTAGAGCAGTCCCAATTCCTTCAGGTCGGTCTTGGGTTCTGCCCCCAACAACTTGCGGCTATCGATGATCTTCTTCATGGTCGTGCGAAAACGGGCGCAAAGGTCGTGGTTTGTGCGGAACTATGGAAGTCTCGATAGAGAACCTGCGTGAATAACAAGAGTCCAGCAATGAAGATGCTCAAGTTGAATAGGCTACCTGGATCAAAACGCTATGAACGCATTTGAACACAGCTTTTCGCAGACTAAACCTAGGTAGGACGTTCGGTCGATATGGAGTTGGGTACTTCTACTCCCTCAACCAACACCTCTGCCCAACGATTCCAGTTATAAACACTGCTCTGCCCTTGCGCTTTCGCGAAATTCAATGCGTTCGGGGCATCGGTGAAAAGCCGGCAACTGGTGTAGATGATCTTTCCGTCTTCATTGCGGTAACCACTTACGATGGCATCATTGTCCAAGGCATGCTCCAGCACCTTTTCCAAGTCCGGCAGACCTTCTTTGCCAACGGGTACGTTGTAGGCCGCGATCAGGTCCGAGGTAACGTAGGAATTGCCGCGCACGTCGTAGCTGAAGCGCTGTTTGCGTGAGGCAATGGCACGAAGTCTCTCAAGTAACAGGGTAGTTGCAGCGTCGGCCATGGTTCTCTAGATCGGGTGCCGAAGATCCTACTGATCGCTTTGCTGCCCACATTTAGCAACTTCCATGGATCAACAACACCGTGTCGTTAACTTGAGTTATCCGTCGGAAATCCCCGTGGTAATTGGGTTTCTGCCTTGTTTCGAACGGCAGTGGTCTTGCGCTGTTATTCAACGTAACAGCACCAGATGTCCGATCTCCTCGTGCATTTTGCCCGAAGTATCCTTGATCCTCGTCTTCCATGCGTACACCCCGTCCATGGTTCCGGACCCATCCCAACCTGCTTCCAACGAACTGGAAGTGAAGATCACCGCGCCCCAACGATCGAAAATGTTCAATTCGAAAATAACTGGATCCCGGACGGTGCTCGTGGCGAAAAAGATGTCGTTGATCCCGTCGTTGTTCGGGGTGAAGGCGTTAGGCACCCAAAGTCCGTATTCGTCCTCTACGCAGAGCTGGGAAACGGTAGTATCAGTGCAGCCTACGGAATTCTCCGCGACCAGAAGAACATTGTAACAATCCACCGCGTCATAAGAGAAAACAGGATCGCGAAAGAACGAGGTACTATCACCCGGGTCGCCGAAATGCCATTGCCATGCCACTGAACCGGAGCTCTCGTTGATGAATCTGATCGTGGGCGCATCGATCGTTACACCCGGTGGGTCCATGCTGAAACGAGCAACAGGCAATGGCCACGAATGCACGAACGCAAATTCCGAGATCGAACCGGGGCACCGGGGGTCACCGTTCAAGGAAGAAACGGTCAAGCTCACATCATGATCCCCGGCAGGGAAACAATGTGTTACACTAGGTCCCATCGCGCTTGCCCCATCGCCGAACGCCCAGTTGTAAGAAACCAAGCCAAGGTCATCTGCTTCTAACAGGGTACATAAGGGTGCGCAACCATCTGTTCCTACTGAGGAGAACGTAGGCTGGAATGCTTCGCCCGCATGTACTTCAATGGTAAGGATTACCGGGCCACATGTGGTGATCGCCGTTACGGAATACTGGCCCGGACCCACAGCCGTGATCGTATCCGTTACATCGCCTGTGCTCCACGAATAGGATGTTCCGCCTGTGGCAAAAAGCTGGATCGGTTCCTCCGCGCAGGCTGAATCGGGTCCATCGACGGTTACTGTTGGGCTGGGTGTTACTTCCACATCAATACTTGCGTTTGCTTGACCACACGAATTCGTTGCGGTAACGGTATATGTTCCGCTGTCATCAACCGTGATCGCCGGAGTCTGTTCCCCAGTGCTCCAAAGGTAGCTGGTACCTCCGCTCGCGTTAAGTGTTAAGGTATTTCCTTGGCAGAAGGTGGTTGGCCCATTTGCCGATATCGATACAGTTGGCACGCCAAGTACTTCGAACTGGGACCATGTACAAACCGTGTCGCCGCATGCGCTCACCGCGCAGAATTGCAAGACCACCTCTATGGTTTCGTTAGCGCCTAGTGTGTAAGTGGTCGAGTTGCCGCTGGGATCATCGAAAGTACCATTGCCACCGCTCCAGTACGAGGCGACGACATTGCCCGTGGTCACCCCTTCAAGTTGAACCGAGCTACCACATGGCACCGGGTCGATCTGTGAAATGACCGTTGCGGCAAGCGGAATGATCGGTGCTTGGCAGCCAAAGTTGGCGTAGCTTATTTGCGGTGCACCCGGCCAAGAAAGCAAGATCGTTGACCCATCATTTTCTGGGTAACTGCCTCCGTAGGTCCCATAGGTGTTCACAAGCTGAGAAATGTTGTAGGTGGCCGTGTCGGCGCAGGAGGGGGTTGTTATGCGCAGAATGAAGGTGCGGTAACTGGGTCCACTGGTCGGGGTGTTGCTCAGCGGACCAATGCTGCTGGTGTTCTTGAAATGACCGAAGGTGTTACCCGGTTCCTGATAGATCACATAGAGCGTATCAGCGAGTTGGGCGAAGGAGTTGCCTGCTATGCAAACGTTGGTGCTCGTTATGCCGAGCACCCGTTTCCCAGCCGGAATTTCCCCATCCGGTGGTTCGATCAAATATCCGCAATTGGTTATGGTGGCATTCAACTGCGCTGTAATGTTGGCGGTGGTGGCATCCTGCACCCATCCTAAAAAGGCATTTTGGGTGGTCCACTGCGCGATCAGCGTTCCAAGCTGGATCGGGGACGGGCCAACAATGAAGCGGAACATTTCATTCTCCCCTTCATTGGCACCGGAGCAGGCCTCATTACATGCATCGACCAAAACGCTCTCGATCTCCAGGCATTTGGTCGGGATCTGGCCTGAGCTAACGCTAGTCCACCATGACGTGCATGCGAGTACGACCAGAAAACGAAGGCAATTCGGCATTGGGCAGGATCAGTGGTGCAAAGGTCGGTGTTCCAACTCCGTAGCATAACGTGCTACTGATCCGGTAATTGGACCGGAGTCCATCACTTCGATCAACAACGGAATTCTTGATCCTTCAACGCCGAATGGAGTTCACGAACCGGGTACCCACCAATCGGTCGTAGCGCTGCTGGTGGTCGGTCAAGTAGACCAGGATCAGATAGTCGTTCTCCGTCTGGTAGTGCGAGCCTTCGATCACAGTGAGGTCGGCTGCCGTGGTCCCTCTGGCCTGCGTGGCGTATGTGAAATCGTAGAAACCTTGTTTCAGTAAGGTCGTGAGGACGTAACCGCCTTCTTCAATGCTGTAGATCATTTTGTTCGCCGCATTGCATTGGTTGTCGAAGAGACCGCCATACACATAGATGTCCTGACCCATCGGTTGCTCCATGGGCAGGTTGAAGTGGACGTTCACGTAATCGGTGCCCAACGGGTCTCCATCCACAAAATCGTCCTTAGGGAGGAATTTGCCATTGATGTCCTGCTGATTGGTGTACACTCGGATGTTCCGTTTCACCTCGGGCAAGATGTAGGCCTCATAGACACCTTGACCCGGTCCGGGGTCTATCCGGGCCACATTCCGCCCGGCATAGCGAATGTTCTTCAGATCGAAATTGCGATACTCGTTGCCCGCTTGGAACAGGCCTTGGTCGGGTTGATCGTACACCAATTCCCTATCACGAACGAACTTCGGGCGAAATTCCGTTCGAGCATCATCCCAGCGCATGTTCTGTAACATCGTTACATGGATATCGCTGAACGGGTCCTGTACGTTTAGCGCAGGGTAGCGAATGGTCAGGTCAACCTGCTGGGCAACATCGCGCTGGTCGACGCCTCTGGGGGTAACGACGGTGGCATCTATTTGCAAGGCTTGTTCCACGACCATGAACCTACGGGTGATCACAAGGTCCTCAGGATCACTGTTCCGATAGACCTTCAACAAGTAATTGCCCGATCTGGTGATCTGCATTTGCTCATTGGGCACTTCCAATTCATAGTGTATGAAAGGCTGAAGGGTGTTGTAGCTCTGGCGGCCCGCAGGAATGTAGTCGTTGAATGCACCGGTCAGGTATTGGCCAGCCATAAGCTCGGTCGGTTGCCAGGTTGCGCTGCAATGCACCACGGTATAGGAAAGGTTCTCGGTATACGGTTGAAGGTCATCGAAGCGCAAGACCAAGGGTTCCTGGGTCGCTAGGTCAGTGATCGGTGGGGCCAATTCAAAGCCGTTCTTGAAGAACTGGACCGTGTGCACCGTGGCGCTGTATGTATGATCCTCGTATCGCAACTCGGTCTGCGTGACAAGGCCAGCAGGTGGGCGAGTAACCAAGGACCCATTGCCCCTGCAACTCCCTGTTGGAAAGAGGGCCAGGGTCATGATCGGGAGCAGGCACCAGCGTTTACCGATCAGTGAAAATTGGTGGTGCAAAAGCAGAGGTCGTAAAATGATCTTCAGTGGAACTTGGCGTTGCGAAAGATAGCTACATTTGGCCCGCCGAAAGAACCGGTATCCATCGTTGATCATGTCCACGTCCATTCGGATCCGCAAGGGCCTCGACATTCGCCTGAAAGGTGAAGCAGAGAAGGTGCTCGTGCAAGCGGATCCCGCGAAGGTCATCGCGATCAAACCGACCGATTTCCACGGGCTTATACCCAAGGTGCTTGTCAAACAAGGTGCCAAAGTGAAAGCCGGTGATCCGCTTTTTGGGGACAAGTACAACGAGCGTATCCTCTTCACTAGTCCAGTAAGTGGGGTAGTGGAGGACGTTGTTCGTGGAGACAAGCGGAAGGTGCTTGAGGTTCGCGTGGTTGCCGATGCTTCCATCGCTTATGAGGACTTTGGGGCTGGCGATCCCAGCACCATGAACCGCGAAACAGTGGTTCAGAAGTTGCTGAAGAGTGGCGTTTGGCCCGTAATACGCCAACGTCCGTTCGATCTGGTCGCCGATCCTGCGAAGGAACCCAAGTCCATCTTCGTTTCCTGCTTTGATACCAATCCTCTGGCACCGGACTTGGACTACATTGTGCATAACCATGGTAACGAGTTCCAAACCGGACTGAACGCTCTTTCCAAGCTCACCAAGGGGAAAGTGAACATCGTGGTCAACTCAAAGACCGCTGCCCGCGAATTTCTTGATGCCAAGAATGTGGTGCGCCAAACTGTAGATGGACCCCATCCTGCTGGTAATGTGGGTGTTCAGATCCACCATTTGGACCCTATCAGCAAGGGTGAACAAGTTTGGGTGGCTGGCGTGCAGGATGTGTTGATCATTGGCCGCCTATTCCTTACTGGTAAGTACGATGCTACTCGTGTGGTGGCAATTACCGGCAGCGAAGCCAAGAACCCCAAGTATTTGCGCACACTGATCGGAACACCCGTGAAGGACCTCATCGGACCTGTAGACCCTCATACCCGTGTTGTAAGTGGTAACGCCTTGACCGGTGACCGGATCGGGCAGGATGGCTCGCTCGGATTCTACCATACGCAGATCACCCTTCTCCCCGAAGGTGACGAGCCCAAGTTCTTCATTACCGATGGCTGGGCTTCTCCCGGTTTCGATAAGTTCAGTGCGAACCGCAGCTTCCCTACTTGGCTGATGCCCAGCAAGAAATACGCGCTGGATACCAACCAGAATGGTGAACCACGTTCGTTCGTAATGACGGGCCAATACGAGAAGGTATTCCCATTCGATATCTACCCTGTGCAATTGATCAAGTCCATATTGGCCAACGATATCGACCAAATGGAAAAACTCGGACTATACGAAGTGGTACCTGAGGATTTCGCCCTTTGTGAGTTCGTGTGTACAAGCAAAATAAATTCACAGAGCATCGTGCGCGAAGGCCTCGATACCCTGAAGAAGGAAACCACTTAAGACCACTCCTGTGAAAGCACTGCGCAAACTGGTGGACTCCATTGCACCGACCTTCGCCAAGGACGGCAAGCTGGGGAAACTGCATTTCGTCTTCGATGGCCTGGAGACATTTCTCTTTACACCCGGCCACGCCACGGTGAAGGGTGCTCATCTCCGCGACAGCATAGACCTGAAGCGGACCATGAGCATCGTGATCACCGCGATGATCCCATGCCTGCTATTCGGCATGTGGAATGTGGGGCACCAACATTACTTGGCCTTGGGCGAATTCCTCGGTATGGGTGATGGGTTCTGGGACAAATTCATCTTCGGCGCCATTAAAGTGCTTCCGATCGTAGTTGTAAGCTATGGTGTTGGTTTGGGGATCGAGTTCCTCTTTACAACGATCAAAGGCCACCCGATCCAAGAAGGATATTTGGTCAGCGGTATGCTCATCCCTCTGGTAATGCCTGTGGATACGCCTCTTTGGATGGTAGCCGTTGGTGCCGCGTTCGCTGTGATCATCGGCAAGGAGGTTTTTGGGGGAACAGGAATGAACATTTTGAACGTGGCCCTTACAGCACGTGCGTTCCTCTTCTTCGCCTACCCGACCATGATGAGCGGGGATAAGGTTTGGGTGAACACCGGCTTGGAAGAGGGCCAACAAGTTGTGGATGGTTTCAGTGGTGCAACTTCCTTGGGATATGCTGCCGCTGGACAAGTGGACAAGGTCACCTCGATGATGGACAGCTTTTGGGGCATCGAAGCCGGTAGTATCGGCGAAACAAGCGTCGTTGCTTGTTTGATCGGTGCGTTGGTCCTATTGATCACTGGTATCGGTAGCTGGCGGATCATGCTCAGCGTGTTCCTTGGTGGGTTGGCCATGAGTGCCATTTTCAACGCGGTAGGCCCTGGTTTAGGGAACGAATACATGCAGATCCCCATGTTGCATCAGCTCATGCTGGGCAGCTTCTTTTTCGGCTTGGTCTTTATGGCCACTGATCCGGTGACGGCATCGCAAACGAACACCGGGAAATGGATCTATGGTTTTCTCATCGGGGTTATGGCCATATTGATCCGCGTTGTCAACCCTGCCTATCCGGAAGGTATGATGCTCGCCATCCTGTTCATGAACGTGATGGCCCCTTTGATCGATCATTATGTGGTGCAAGCCAACATCAAGCGCCGCCTGAAACGAACCGCGCTGGTAGCAGCGTAACGCCGAGGTAACATGGCATTCGACAAGAACAGCAATTCGTTCACCTTCATCTTCGCCATCATTTTGGTGTGCGTGGTCGGTACCACCTTAGCAGTGGCATTCTTGGCTTTGAAACCAGCGTATGACGAGAATGTGCGCCGCGAAAAGATGCAGAACATCTTGGCCGCGATGAACGTGAAAGTGGCCCGGGATGATGCCCCTGCCAAATTCACGGAGTCGATTTCCGGATCATTGTTATTGGATGCGAACGGTGTTGTAGTCGATGGTTCGAACCGTGATAAGGCCAGTGGCAAGTCCGAGGCCAGTCCGGCTTTCGATATGGATGTGCTGAAGCAGTACAAGGATTGGAAGGCCAATGTTGTGAAAGCAGAGGATATGCAGTACCCCGTTTATTTGGCGAACGTGGAGGGTCACGACCTCATGGTCGTTCCTATGATCGGTACTGGTCTCTGGGGTCCTGTCTGGGGCTACGTCGCAATTGATAAAGTCGATGGCCGTACGATCTATGGTAGCACGTTTGATCACAAAGGAGAAACACCCGGTTTGGGTGCGGAGATCGCCACACCGATCTTCATCGATCAGTTCCCGGGCAAGACGATCTCCGAACCGGATGGAACCTATACCGGGATCAAAGTGTACAAAGGGGGAAGCATGACCACGGATCCACATGGTGTTGATGGGATTTCCGGTGGTACCATTACCAGCCAAGGCGTGGATGAAATGTTGATGCGCACTTTGGCCATCTACGATGTCTATTTCAAACAGGTAGTTACCAAAACCGTGGTGCCTGAGCCCGTGGTCAACATTTCGCTTAGCGATACCATGGCCATTGATACACTTGAGATCCAATGAGCACAGAGACAGCAAGCGCCCCAGTTGCAGTGCCCAAAGAGGGCCTGTTCAGCAAGAAGAACCGGAAGCTGATCACCGATCCGCTGAACGATAATAATCCGATCACAGTGCAGGTTTTGGGCATTTGTTCGGCACTTGCCATTACCGTGAAAATGTCCAACGCACTGGTGATGAGCATCAGCGTTTTGGCCGTGGTGGTGCTGGGCAACATGATCATCAGTGCACTGCGCAACGTGATCCCGAGCCGGATCCGGATCATCGCCCAGTTGGTAATTGCTGCTGGCTTGGTAACCTTGGTGGACATTGTCCTCAAGGCCTATGTGTATGATGTGGCCAAGCAGGTCGGTGTTTATGTCGGCTTGATCATTACCAACTGCATCCTCATGGGCCGCTATGAAGCTTTTGCCATGAACAACAAGGTGGGACCCAGCGCGCTGGACGGTCTGGGAAATTCATTGGGCTATGCCTGGATACTGGTCGTAGTGGCCTTCTTCCGTGAGTTCTTTGGTTCCGGCTCCTTGATGGGGATCACCATAATTCCCAATAGCTGGTACGCTGCCAACGGTGGAGCCTATTTCAACAACAATATGATGATCCTTCCACCCATGGCATTGGTCATTGTGGGTATCATCATCTGGATCCAGCGTTTGAGGAACACGAAATTGATCGAGACCGCCTAACCCTACGAAGCCAATGAACCTAGTAAACATCTTCGTTAAAGCGATCTTCATCGAGAACATGATCTTCGCGTACTTCTTGGGTATGTGCTCGTACCTGGCTGTAAGCAAGACCGTGAAGACCGCCGTAGGATTGGGAGCCGCCGTGATCTTCGTGCTCGGAGTAACGGTTCCTGTGAACTATTTGTTGGAGAACTATGTGCTCAAAGCAGGCGCACTCTCTTGGTTGGGTGCCAGTTTCGCCGATGTGGACCTCAGTTTCCTCGCCTTCATCATGTTCATTGCGGTGGTAGCGGCCATTGTGCAATTGGTTGAAATGGTGGTGGAGAAATTCGCTCCCGCACTATATGGTGCACTCGGTATCTTCTTGCCACTGATCGCCGTGAACTGCTCCATCCTCGGTGGTGCGCTGTTCATGCAGGAACGCCAGTACAGCAACGTGGCCGAGGCCACCAGTTTCGCGGTCGGTAGTGGCGTGGGTTGGTTCTTAGCCATTGTAGCGATCGCCGCTATTCGCGAAAAACTCCGTTACAGCGATATCCCAGCTCCACTTCGTGGCTTGGGCATAACGTTCATCCTAACCGGTCTCATGGGCATGGCATTCATGGCCTTTATGGGCATCAAGATCTGACCAACGATCATGGGTTCTACAATTCTAATCACACTCGCGGTATTCTTGACCGTTACGTTGTTGCTCGTAGGTCTGCTGCTCTTCGCAAAGGCCAAGCTCTCACCGAGCGGGTTGGTGAAGATCCAGATCAACGGCGAAAAGACCATCGAGGTGGAAGCAGGTAGCACCTTGCTCACCACGCTTAGTGAAGCCAAAATTTTCTTGCCTAGCGCCTGCGGCGGCGGTGGTACTTGTGCCATGTGCAAGTGTCAAGTGATCGAAGGTGGCGGAGAGATCCTGCCCACTGAAGCACCGTATTTCAGTCGGAAGGCCATCGCCGAGGATTGGCGTTTGGGGTGCCAAGTGAAAGTGAAGAACGACATGGTGATCAAGGTGCCGGAAGAGATCTTCGGTATCAAGAAGTGGGAATGCGAAGTGGTCTCGAACTACAATGTGGCCAGCTTTATCAAGGAGTTCGTGGTGAAATTGCCAGAAGGGGAACACCTCGAGTTCGAAGCCGGCGGATACATCCAGATCGACGTGCCACAGTGTGAAGTCGATTTCAAGAACATGGACATCACCGCGCACCCGGAATTGGTTGCGCTCGGTCGTGATCCGCAGGACTTTAAACCTGAGTGGGACAAGTACAAACTTTGGGACTTGAAGATGGTGAACCCGGAACCGATCTTCCGGGCATACTCCATGGCCAACCACCCTGCGGAAGGCAATATCGTGATGCTCAACATCCGTATCGCAACACCACCGTGGGATCGTGCCAAGAACGGTTGGATGGATGTGAATCCCGGTATCTGCTCCAGCTATGTGTTCAACGCCAAGCCGGGCGATAAGGTCACCATCAGCGGACCTTATGGCGAGTTCTTCATCAAGGAAACGGGTTCCGAAATGCTCTACATTGGTGGTGGTGCGGGTATGGCACCCATGCGCTCGCATTTGTTCCACCTCTTCCACACATTGAAGAGTGGCCGCAAGGTGACCTACTGGTATGGTGGCCGTAGCAAGCGTGAGTTGTTCTACCTCGATCACTTCAACAGTATCGCCAAGCAGTTCCCGAATTTCAAGTTCTTCGTTGTCCTTAGCGAACCTGCACCGGACGATAACTGGACGGTGAAGAAGGACGTGAATGATCCGGAAGGAGACGGTTTCACAGGCTTCGTGCACCAAGCTGTGATCGACCAGTACCTCAAGAAGCACGAAGCACCCGAGGATATCGAGTTCTACTTCTGTGGCCCACCTATGATGAACGCCGCCGTGTTGAAGATGGTGGACGATTGGGGCGTGCCGAAGGAGAATGTTGCGTTCGATGACTTTGGAGGGTAGAGCCTGTGAATGATCCAGGACAAGACGTATTGATCAACTCGGAAAGCCCTGCGTACTGTGGGGCTTTCTGCTGTATGGTGGTTCCGCAGCTTGTTCAGAGATAAGCGAACCCTAATACTAACGAAACGGCGTACAGCGTTGTTAGCGCAATTCTTACCGTTGTATGCGCCTGATCATAGTCGGATCCTTTGTGTTTTTGTGTGGAGCTTGTGTCGCCCAGAAGAACGGACTGCCTGCCATCCCAAAGGATACCGCACAATGGCAGATGATCGAGCTGCGCGATGGGTCCCGCTTGATCGGCAAGATGATCGATCGTGATGAGGTAGCTGTATTGTTCCGCACACGTGACCTTGGCGAAGTACGAATTGCAACTGAACGGATAGCAGTCATTCGTAAACTGCCTAGCGATTATTCGTTGAATGGTTTTCCTTTCGAAAACCCGAACACCCAGACCTATTTCGCGTCCGCCAGTGCGATCCCGCTTGCGAAAGGAGAGGTTCGCTACACGAACGTTGCCTTGTTGGCGAATGCCTTTTCTGTTGGCTTAACGAAGCACCTAACTGTTGGGGTAGGCGCTGAGTTTTTCTCTCTGATCGAACGGCACAGGATCAATGCCGGAGCAGGTGCGAAACTAGGTTTCCCAGTAGGTAAGCGGATCCATCTTGCTATTAGCGGAGTTTACCAACAGGTGGTTTACAGCGGCAACCGGGATCATCGCGTTTACGGTTACGCGAACAAAGCCGGGTTTAGCGCAGCGCAATTCACTTACAGCGGCAAAGATTGGAATGTGACTGCCGCTGCGGGCTATCTGTTTACATCCTATTTCTACGAGCGTGGCAATTGGTACGCGCTCTCTGGAATGGCGCGGGCCACAACGCATGTTGCTTTTGTTATGGAGAATGTCTTTCGGGCAAAGAACAACATCTTCAACACAGCTTTCGGTGTTCGTTACCTCATCCGAAATGCGTCGCTCGACTTCGGTGCAGTAGTTTCTACTGAGTATGGACTTGGAGACATCCCTACACCTTTTGTTGGTTGTTCGGTACGGTTGTAAGGCGTGCCTCTCGCGTGACTTGAAGCGTGAGGTTGAACAGTTAGGTCATTTGTCGTTGATAAGTGGCGATACACCCTATGAAAAACTCCAAATGAGCATCCGAGGTTGGATTAGTTCGCATTCAAACCTCATCGGCCTAAGACCTTTTCAATCCCCCGACCCAGAAAATGCCCTTGATTTGCAGCATGAACAAATTCGTGTTGCCTTTTTTGATCGCGTACATTCTGGGAAGTTGCTCGCAGCCAAGTCGCACTAGCGTGATCACCCTCCAAGGCAAAGCCCAAGGGACAACCTTCACCATAAAGTATTTGGATAGCCTCCAGCGTGATCTGAGCGGCCCGGTGGACAGCCTATTGAAAGTGGTGGATCGATCCCTGAGCCTCTGGGACAGCACCAGTACGGTCAATCAGTTCAACGCTGCTCCAGATACATTCCAAAGCAAAGACCCGCATTTCAGAACGGTCTTCGCGCTCTCCCAGAACTTGTGGCGCACCACGCACCATGCGTTCGATCCAACGGTACTTCCGGTGGTGAAGGCCTGGGGCGTTGGCAAAGCCGGGCGTGGCGATCTGGATACGGCATCGGTGGCGGGCTTGAGGCAATTGGTGGGCATGGACAAGCTCCGGATGGAACAAGGGCCAATGACCCACGGTAGTGTGCTTTCAATGATCAGTTATTTCCGTGCGCTACCCGGAATTCAATTCGATCCAAATGGCATCGCTCAAGGATATTCCGTGGACCTGATCGCCATCTTGCTGCAACAGGCCGGTATCACCAACTACATGGTTGAAGTAGGAGGAGAAACCCGGTGCAGCGGAACGAACGACAAGGGCACACCGTGGCTAATGCAAATTGACAAACCGATTGAAGGGGCGCAACATGAGCAGCAGACCGTGGTGTCATTGCAGGACAAAAGCCTCGCCACCAGTGGTAATTACCGTAAGTTCATCGAAGTGGGTGGAAAACGCTACGGACACACGATCGATCCTCGCACATGCAGGCCCGCAATGAACGCCTTGCTCAGCGCCAGTGTGATCGCCGATGATTGTGCCATTGCAGACGCATTAGGGACGGCGTTGATGGTGATGGGACCTGAAGATGGAAGGGAGTGGCTAGCGCAACACCCCGAAGTGGAGGCCTATCTCGTGATCGATGATGGAGCGGGTGGGTATACGGTATGGTCCACTCCTGGCTGGCCAAAGAGTAGTGCTCAGTGATCTTCGATGATGATGCCGGTGCGATCCAAAAGTCCGGCAAGTCCATCCAACGAGAATCGTGCTTTGCGGACCTTGTTGGCCGAAGGGTCTATGGAGTAGTGCAATGCACCTCTGAAGTCCGCGCCTTCAAGTGTGGTGCCATCAAAGACCGCAGCACCCAGATCACAGCCAGCAAGGGAACAGTTCGTAAGGTCTGAATTGCTCAGATCGGTTTCGCGCATCCGGCACTTGTTGAATTCTGTACCCTTCAACCGAAGCCCTTGGAAAGAGGCGAGGTCCAATATGCACGCTTCAAAGGAAAATGAAAGCAAGAAGGAATGGCAGCCATCGAAACGGAGTCCCAAGAGCTTGCAACGTTCAAAACGAACAGAGCGGAACGAAGTGCGGCCCACCTGAGCAAGGCTCATGTCGCAATCCCTGAAGATGCAGTCCACAAAGACCTTCCCGTTCAGGTTGGCATTCTTCAGGTCAAGTTTTTCAAATGTGCAACGGCCGTATTCAGATGCTTGAAGACCAGAGGTGCCGATATCCGAAGCAGTTAAGATCTTATCCTCTACGAACAGCATTGCTGAAGACCGGTCCTGCGCAGCCATTCGAATGTGCACGGCCGATCAGGCTTTGCACTTTTCCTCTGGTCGGGCACCGCACATTCCGCAGCTGCCTCCTTCGGCCTGCACCAAGGGATTGTTGCTCGCACAGGTGCCTGCGAATTCGCCGCCTTTCTTGGCCCAGATCTTTATGGCGATCCCCGCAAAGCCCAAGCCCAATAGGCCAATGCCAAGTAGAACAGTAAGGAGTGTCGTGGACATCTGGTTACAAAGGTAAGGAGTGGTTTGGATGACTTTCGTCAGCTCGCGATCTGCAGAGATCGTACAAGTTCACATTGGCATTCACATGAGCGACTTGGAATTCAGGCCTCGATACAGGTTCGGCACAAACCTGCCTGTAGAAGAGATAAAGTCCCGTATTTCCGGGCGGATCAACATGGACAACCCCGATGAACTTGTCCTAGGCGGTTCAGGTCATCACTTGGTCTTGGGCTTTTCTGAAGTCCAACAACATGTCTGGACCCCTCGCCTGGATATCGACATTTCGGAAGTGGAAGAAGGTTCGATCGTCCGCTGCCTGATCGGTCCGGCTCCCAACGTGTGGATGTTGTTCATGGCCGGTTATTTGGTGATCACGCTTATCGGTCTTACCGGGATCACGCTGGGAATGGCCCAACAGATGCTCGGGATCACGGTTTGGGGCTATCTCTTGGCCGCACCCATGCCGTTATTCGGTGTTGGACTATGGTTGCTTGCACAAGGAGGAAAGCGCCGTACTCGCCCTGAAATGCGCATGCTGAAGGCTTTTGTGGACCGGGCCATGGAAGGGGTGGAGAGATATCCCGTGTGAATTGGGACCCTTCAGGCATTCAGTTGCCTTTGTCGTTTAGATCTTATGGCCTTGACATGACCCCAGAACGATGCTTGGGCGATCGTTTTTGCCGATCCGTCTGATCCGATGCCATTCCGCGGAACTTGGATGGATGGGTCGGCGTATCCATCCTCGGTCGCTCAACAAACCTGATCATCTCAACCCATGAACATCTCCACCACACCCCTGAAGCATCTATCCGGTCCAACTCTCTTGTTATTCGCCGGCCTGGGTTTGGCTGCAACACCCGCCACAACGTTGGATTCGGCGGTCAAGGTCTCGTTCATCGGTTTTCTGCATGTTAGCGACTCCTGTATGGACGATGTCGTATTGGCGTTTGATATGAATGGTGTTTCACAACAAGTGCCTGTCTCCAAGACCGGACGGTTCATCATGGACATGCCGGATAACACGGAAGCCGTGCTCCACTTCCAAAAACCAGGGCACGTTGCAAAGGATGTGACCGTGGATACCCACTATGCAGGAATGGGATGGCCCGGACAGGACACCCGTCAGGTCAAATTTGCTGTGATACTGCATCCCGAACGTGCAATGGCCGGACTGAGATATCCTGGCCCTGTAGGTTCCATCGGTTTTGATCCGAACTCGGGATCATTGACCGCAACGCACGATCTTACTGTTGTGCCCGCCAGAAGGAAGGCAACCATGGAGTTCTAACCGGGCAACCTCAAATTTATCCGCTCTTCGAGGGCCTTGGTGTCAAAAGCCTCGGCCCTCGAACGGTTTTCAAGCAGATGGTCGATCAGTTCACTTTGGTGTTTGTAAGCCCCGCATCCCTTGCAAATGCCCATATGCACTCGCAATTGGAGACGTTCAATTGGGGAGAGAGGAACGACCGTACCCTGATCCAATAGGGCGACCGCTTTCTTACAGGAAAGCAACAGGGTATGTATGATCCCCATCAGTGGTTACGTTTTTGCAATTGGTTGGTGATACAATCACGCAGTTTCAACTTGGCGCGATGTATCTGTTGCCAGTAGTTCGTAACCGAGATCCCCAATTCCTGACAGATCTCCTTGGCATCCACATTCCGCAAATACTTCATTTCAATGGCGGCACGCCAATGTGGAGGTAACCCTTGCAAGCAATGGGCGAGGTGTTCCTCCAACAACTCGGCTTCTTGTAAAGCATCCATACTCCATTCTGTTGGCCGGTGCTCTGGAAGCCATCCGCCATTATCTGCGAATCGCTCTATCTCCAGTTCTTCGGTGCGATGCAAAACCGGGTCTCGATAGGCTTTGCGATAATGGTCCGCCAGTTTGTTCTTCAGGATCGAGAACAACCACGTGCGAATGCTGCTTTGACCGGCGTAACGTTCCCTTCCTTCCCAGGCCGCGACAAAGGTGATCTGTACCAAGTCTTCCGCCACGGAGAGGTCTTTAACACGGGCTTTCGTATAGCGAAGTAGATCCTGGGTGTACTTGTCGACCCAACTGGAAATGTCACTCTCACTTCTTGAAAGTGTTGGAGTATTACTTGATCCTGTCTTCTTCGACATGCAACAAAGCTATTGCTTGGGCGATCCTGGGGAGTTCAACATTGATCCATTCTTGTAAGTGAATGTTCGGATCGGCGACCACTCCTGCGGAATGACGAACTTTAGACGTCAACCCCGCTGATATGAAAAGCACCAAGATCACCTTCACCAATGCTACTGGACTTGAACTAAGCGCCCGGCTCGATCTGCCGGCTGACCGTAAACCACAGCACTTTGCGTTGTTCGCGCACTGTTTCACCTGTTCCAAGGACCTGAGTGTGGTTCGCAATATCAGCCGGGCGCTCACGAGCAATGGTTTTGGTGTTATGCGATTCGATTTTGCCGGGTTGGGCGATAGCGATGGGGCCTTCAGCGAGACCACGTTCAGTTCAAATATCGAGGATGTGCATGCCGCAATGGCCTACTTGGCTGCAGAACATAAGGAGCCGGAGCTGATCATTGGTCACTCATTGGGAGGCGCTGCGGCGATCGTTGCAGGTGCTGCTGCATCACACATCAAGGCCATCGCAACCATTGGCGCCCCGGCGCATATCGATCACATCAAGAACATGTTCACGGCCCAAGTGCCCAAGATCATGGACGAAGGCAGCGCACAAGTAAGCATCGGTGGAAGGCCCTTCACTATTTCCCGATCGTTCCTTGAAGACCTTGGAAACCGTGACCTGGTGCACATTTTGGCCGATATGCGCAAGGCGATATTGATCGCTCATAGCCCACAGGATACGATCGTGAGTATAGACAACGCAGCTGAATTGTACCAAGCCGCGCGCCACCCCAAGACCTTTCTTTCGTTGGATGGGGCTGATCATTTATTGACCAACAGCAGTGATTCCATTTACGTGGGGAACATGATCGCCAGCTGGGTGCAACGTTACCTGCCGATGGAAGCTGAAGGGGAACTGAAGAGCAAAATGCCGGTTGTCGCACACATCGCCAATGAAGGGTTCACCACACAGATCCTTGCCGGTGGCCACCCCATTACCGCAGATGAACCGGAAAGCGTGGGCGGCAACAATTACGGTCCTTCGCCTTATGACCTGCTCAGCGCCGCGCTTGGGGCCTGCACTGCCATGACCATGAAGATGTACGCGGAACGCAAGCAATGGGACCTACAAGAAGCTTTCGTACACCTACGGCATGGAAAAGTACACGCAACGGACTGTGCCGAATGCGAGGAAAAAGGAGGCGGCAAGATCGATCGTTTTGAGCGCCTGATCGAACTGCACGGCGACTTGGATGAAACCCAACGGAAACGATTAGTGGAGATCGCGGATAAATGTCCTGTACACCGCACACTACACGAAACCGTCCAAGTGGTTACGTGGCTAAAGAAGGACGAAAGTGTTTGAAGAGACTTCCGTTCAGAAACAATACTTCGCCCCAACAATAAACGCCCCGGAGCGCTCAATGAAGTTGGAGCCATAACCCGGTAGGAATTGCCAGCCGATCCCTGTGCGGAAGTCCAGGCCCACCTGCCATTTGGGGCCGATGCCGTACTTGATCCCAAAAGGGATGTAGAGCCGTGAGTAATACGTCTGTTTGGCCCCGTAGCTCTTCTTGTTCACCTCTTCGGCGGTTTGTGAGGAAGGGTGTTCGCCGGGTTCCAAGTAGCGGCCTTCGATCAGTACCATCTTGTTGTCGAGGGTCAAGCCACCGGTTGCGCCCAAGCCGCCGTAGATGTGGATGTGCTTGCCAAGTTTCCCTTTCAGGATGTACGCGGTTTCCAAGCTCACTTCGCGCTGCAGGTTGCAATAGACGATGGAAGTGTCCAACCCTTTGTTCTTGTACGTGACCATGGCCTCACGCGGGGTATGTACCGCAACACCCACTTGTACTTCGCCGATGGTTCCCGGTTCGCCGGTGCTTGGTTTGGTTTTCGCGAATCCTGCACTTGCATAGAGTGCGATGCCGCTCGTAACGGTGCTTACTTCTTCTTCGAACAAATGCAGATCGCGTTGCATGTCCTGGCTCGATTTCGCAAATGCCGTGATCTGCGCCAAGGACATGGTACTGAAATGATCGCTTTCCACACCAGTGCCGAAATTCAATTGGGTTACGCGCCACTGCTTCATGGGCTTTGGGCGTTCGGTCAACACATATTGGTCTTGGCCGGATGAACTGCCAACATGGACCATGAACACGAGAGGGAGTAGCCACGTTTTCATAGGTCCAAGATAATGGATCGGACCGGTCTTGGGCATTTCCTAATACTCCGGGTTCTCGAATTTGCAACGCGAACCATCGTCCCGGTCCTTTCGGGAATTACCGTAGCTCGGATATCCGTCCTGCTTATTCAGCTTCGAAGCCAATGAAGTAAATTGTAGCTCATGACCGTGGTGTTCCTGTTCGCGAGATCCGGATCGGTGCCTTTCTGGATCATCCTTTTGCAGCGACCTTCGCGTCATGTCCAACGAGAGTTCATTCACCAAGGAGCCCGATTGGGCCGAGGTGCGCAAGGCCCATCCCGCAGTGTTGAGCAGTACCTATTTGAACACCCCGTCCGCTGGGGCTATGGCGATCGGTACTGTGGAAGCGGCGATCAATGAGCAGGTCCTACTGATGTCAGAGGGAGCCTCCCATTTTATGCAGTGGATGGAGCATGGTCGCACCGAGGTCCTTCAAGCCGTGGCAGGGAACTTGGGAACGGTGTTCGAGAACGTGGCATTGGTTCCGAATTTCTCAAAAGGGTCAGCGCTGCTTGCTCCGTTCTTGGCACACCGACCGAAAGTGCTGGTCGTGAACGGGGATTACCCAACGTTGCTCGCACCGTTCAAATACCCACCGTTCAAGCTGGTGTTGGTCGACCCGTTACCGGACGGCACCATTCCATTGGAACTACTGGAAAGTGCGATCAAGAATGAAATGCCGGATATCGTTGCCATCAGCCATGTGCAATGGGCCACGGGCTATGCGGTCGACCTGAAAGCCGTGGCCGAACTATGCCGTTCGTACAATGCGCTCTCCTTTTTCGATGCCACGCAATCCTGGTGTTGCCTGCCTATCGATGTAACGTCCATGGGAATTGATGTGATCGGAGCCAGCGGCTACAAATGGCCGCTCGCAGGTTTCGGCAATGGTTTCTTTTACTTGGCGGAACGTGTTCGTGCGGAGCTGGAAGAACGAAGTGGCAGGAAGTTGATGCCCCAACTGATGGCGGGACATGAGGACCCCGTCGCCTTCATTCGCTTGAAGGATGCGCTGCAACGCTATCGATCGCTTGGCCCAACGGCGATCGTGGACCGGGTGGATGCCTTGTGCACGTTGACCACCGAGGCGTTGGATGCCATCGGCATACCTGTGCTCAACGGAGGAAAGGAGAATGGCCGAAGCGGCTTTATGATCATTGAAGGTGGTCAGGAACGCTTGGAGTCTATGCAAAATGCCGGAGTTCTAGCTGCACTGAGAGGTTCAGGTATCCGGATCGGATTGCACTTCTACAATTCCCCTGAGGATATCCACAAGTTGGTGGAGGTGCTGAAATAGGTGAGGGCATCATAGACCGGATGCGGGCAACACCCTTGCTCCCCAACTCCGTTGCCCAAGTTCCGATCGATCTACTTCTCCACCTTCACACCCTTCCAAAAAGCCACGTACCCTTCAATGTTCTTTGCCGCGTCTTTCGTAGACGGATAATACCACGCTGCATCCTTGTTCTCCTTGCCGTCAACTTCCAATGTGTAGTAGGAAGCAACACCTTTCCATGGACACGTGCTGTGCGTGGAAGAGGGTTTGAAGAACTCCTTCTTGATCGCACTTTCGGGGAAGTACTGGTTGTGCTCAACCATGATGGTATCCTCGCTTTCCGCGATCACTTGTCCGTTCCAAATAGCTTTCATGTTGGTTGTTGTGCTTTTGTATTCGGTGCGAAAACGACACACCTGAAGTATTCTTTACTATCAGTGAATGTTGCTGTTCGACGAAGTCCTGCATGCGCAGCAAGGTCATCGATCATGGGTTTGTCGTACTTCTGACTGATCTCCGTATGAAGCGCTTCCCATGCTTCGAAATGGATCGGGCCATCGGCACCTGGGATGATGACCGTTTGTTCAGTAGTGCTGACGATGTAACTCAATGCCCGTCCACTCAGCGGATCATAAACAGGGGCATGGATGAAGCGGTCCACATTGAAATCCGCACCGAGTTCAGTATTCATTCGGCGGAGTAGATTCAAGTTGAATTCGCGTGTGTGGCCTTCGCGATCGTTGTAGGCGCGCAGGATAGTTGCCGGGTCTTTCTTGCGATCGAAACCCACCAAGAACCGGTCGTTCGGCCCCAAGTGTTCTGAAACTCCTTTGAGCAAGGCGATCGCTTGTTTACGGTCCAGATTGCCGATGTTGCTACCGAGGAAGAGCACGGCTTTTGGACCAGGGCGATCGGAGAAACCACGCTTGATCGCATCGAAGTATTCGCCTTGCATGGGCTCGTACTGCAGCGTGGGAAATTCCTCCTTCAAGGCGTCGCCGAGTTCCTCCAAAACATGTTCTGAAATATCGATCGGTAAGTAGGTTGGCTGTTTACCCTTGTCCAGTGCGGCCCGTAGCAGGTGCTTGGTCTTGGTTCCATCGCCGGCGCCCAATTCGAAGAGCGAGAATTGTTCGTGGCCATTGATCAATGCTGCGAGAACGGCATCCGTTTGGTCGCGAAGGATCTCTTCCTCGGCACGGGTCACGTAATAATCCGGCGAGGCCATGATCTTTTGGAAAAGCCGATCGCCTTCGTCATCGTAGAAGTAGCGGGAGCTGATCTTCTTTTCCTTCAGTTGAAGGCCACGGATCACATGCGCGCGGAATTGCTCTGTTGCAGTGTCAGTTGTGGTGTCGGTCAATGTGGTCATTTCTTTACGAGTCGAAGTCCCGTGTATTGCCAGCGCAAATGCGGGTGGAAGAAGTTGCGATACGTTGCGCGAGAATGCCCCGGAGCAGTTGCTACCGAAGCACCGCGCAAGACCATTTGGTTCACCATGAATTTGCCATTGTACTCGCCCAATGCTCCCGGTACACGTGTGTAGCCAGGGTACGGGAGGTAAGCGCTGTGCGTCCATTCCCAACGCTGTCCCCATTGGAATTGTTCATTCGCTACTTCCCATTCATGTTCGGTCGGTAACCGCATGCCTTTCCATTCGGCAAAGGCGAACGCTTCGAAGAAGGAGATGTGGCATACGGGAAGATCGGGTTCCACGGGTTGCAGACCTTGTAAGGTGTAGTGGTGCCATGTGCCGTCGATCAAATGCCAATACATCGGTGCTTCCACTTTGTTGTCCAGCACCCATTGCCATCCTTCTGAATGCCAGTAGTTGAAATCGCGGAATCCACCAGCTTTCATGAACTCCATGTATTCGCCGTTGGTGACCAAACGATCGCTGATCGAGAAGTCCTCCAAGTGGACGGAGTGCCTGCCATGTTCATTATCGAAACTGAAACCATGGCCTTCGAAACCGATTCTTTTCAAACCACCCGCAATGTGAACGAAGTTGCTCTTCGTTGCTTCGATAGTGCTTTCTACGAAGTCGCTATAAGCCGGGAGCAATGGGTTGTGGCCGAGGATGTATTTCAGGTCGGTGACCAATAGCTCTTGATGTTGCTCTTCGTGGTTCAAGCCCAATTCCAAGATGCGGAACGCTTCATCTGAAGCATTTCCACTTTTCAAATACGCAACGACGTTCTCATCCACATAAGCGCGGTAGGCATGAACCTCTTCCAACGTTGGTCTGGTCATGTTCCCGCGGTCCGTCCGCAGCACCCGCTTCCCGACATTTTCATAATAGCTGTTGAACATGAAGGCCATGTCGTCATTGAAATTCACATGGCCTTTCATTTCGCTCAACACGAATTGCTCGAAGAACCACGTTGTGTGGCCCAAATGCCACTTCGGTGGTGAAACATCCACGATCGGTTGTACCACATGGTCTTCCACGTGCAGTGGCGCACAAATTGCGCGTGTTCGGTCACGAACCTCAGTGAAGCGTTCAATTGCATCTCTACTTCCGCCGCGCTGGGCCAACTGTGATACCATCTCCGAGCTTTCTATCATTTCCATGTTCTGTGGCCGTCTTATTAGGACACCCGGTAAGTTCAACGGGCTAACAAACACCTGACCAATTTGGTTCTTCGTTGCCAGTTTACGTTGTGCTTGCGCGCAACACTGCCCCAAATGCTGGTGATCAGGTGTTGGAGGCTCGTCGATCACTTCTCGTATGAGGAGGATCTTCCACACTACACCGTAGGTCGAAGGGCGGTGACTTACCTGACGAAAACCGTTCTTCGTTCGGATACTGTCCAACTCTTCGCGGACCTGATCTACTTTCTGAAATGCAGGATGAACGCCCCCGCTATCAGCAACGCCTGATCTACGTTACGACCTGCGAGCACATAGCTGACCTCGCCAACTAGACCCACGCGTTTGCCAACGGGCTTGTAGTATTTTCCGCCTACCCTCAAAAGATCAACCCCCAATTCCTTGAAGGTGGTCGGGGCTTGGTCCCCTGTTCCGCGATAGTCCTTTCCACCATACGCACGTTGGGCTTGCAAATATGCTTCTGTGTAATGCTTCGCTCCGAAGTGGCCTAAGCGGTAGGTGCCGATCAATGCATCGGGAGTTGGGGCCTGAACGATCTGCTGACCACCGACCAAGCTCGTGAACCAACCACTTCCGGCCGTGTATTGCAGCACGCCCATGGGAATGATGCTCTTCGCCTGCTGCCCGATCGCGCTGATGCCTTCCGTTCCATAGTCACTTACCGGAGTACTGCCGCCAAGAGCAGCGCCAAAGCTCAGCTTTCCATTTCCAAGGGGAGCCTTGAGCGGCAGCCATTTCAGGAAGAGTTGTGCATCCTGCAACCCCGAAACATTCTGCACATTGATGAACGGCAGGCTGAACTGGACATCCAGGTCTTCAGTGATCCCGAAGGCGGCAAAGAACGCGGCGCTGATGCGTGTACGTTTCAATGCGATCGGTCCGTCGGCCAGGAAGTATCCAAGTCCTTGTTCATAGTTCGCCGAAAGGACGAGGTCCATATTTCCCTTGCCTTTGTTGAAGCCATCAACCTGTGCGTTGGTCGCACAAGAAGCGAGGGCAAGAATGACAGTGGTCAAGAACTTCACGAGGTGCATGTTCATCGGCATTCAGTAGATGGCTTCTCCTTTCCGTAGCCATTTGGACCAGCTACGGTTGTATGCATGTACGCGTTTTGTGGTCCCCTTTTGGTCTACAACAGTTTGCCCACTGTTCACCCATTCGAAGATGCCGCCATACAGATTGTGCACATTGGTGAAACCAGCGTCAACTAGTTTCTCCGTCACTTTTTGGCTGCGGTAGCCAACTGAGCAGTACACGATGATCGCGGTGTCCTTTGGCAGGTCTTTGATCATGCTCGGGTCAAAGTCCTTGTACCCAACTGGACGTGCATTCTTAATATGGCTCACTGCGTACTCCTCAGGTTCCCGTGCATCCAAAAAGATCGCTCGTTGGTCCACATGTGCAACATCAACGGCTGGGACACGCGTATCGAGCAACCCGTGGAGTTTCTCAGCGAATGCTGGATCCTGTATGGTTTGAGCCGAGCTGTTCGCGCTTAGGCAAAGAAGAAGGAAGAGGAATAGCGATAGTTGCTTCATGCAAAACGCGATAGGTCGATCACGCTGCGCAAGGTTGCTTCAATTGATCGATCGTTTATCACGGATGCGTAATATCCCAAGTCGTGCCAGTAGAATAAATGGTGCTGCGTGCCAGAGCAGGTCCAACCAATCCATGGTTTGCATGCCAACTGCACCGCCCGCCACCCAACGCAACTTGCCGAACAGATGCGGCTCCGGGAAATACGGAGCAAAGCCTAGGAAGAAGGCAAGGAGCATCAAGGTCTTCCAATCGTTCAACGGGTTCTTCATGTGCTCAAGGGATAGTTTCTGAGGTCGCCGAACAGCCCCGGAAGAGCTTTGTTTACAGCAATTCCGTTTCCAATATTCCGTCTGTTGGAAGGGTCGCCATCACCAGAAATGGTTGTTCAGAACGGGACGCACGATCTCAATGTTGAAGCTGTTCAGTAGTCGATGTGCGAATTGCGGATCGGGTCCAAGTCCTGTCGCATCGGCTGGACCGCGAAACTACTGGAGGTCTGAAGGCTTCATGGTGAGTTCGGTCACCAAGAAGAACACCGAACTTTGCATATTGACCTTGACAACATGAAAGCATTCTTCAGTCCCTTTTTCGCGATGCTGCTTTCGGTACTACTTGTGACGGCTTGTGGAGCTAATGCAGCCAAGAAGGATACTGCCTCGGCACTGCAAGAGGATATGGGCACCGGCACGAACCCAACAAGTCTGAGCAAGGACTTCAAGGCCTATTGGTACCAAGGGAAAGCGGAGGTGAACAGCTATGCACTGACGCAGGCGCGGTATGGCGAATTACGCAATGGGGAAGCGGTCTTGATCTTCGTGTCCGAGGATTTCTTGACCGAGGAACAAGTGAAGTACGAAGGAGGAAGCAGCGGTCCACGAACAGAGATATTGAAGTTGAACCTGTTGGAACGGTTCAATACCGGGATCTACGATTATTCTTTGATGACGAGCGTTTTCACACCTGTGGATGGTAGCC
>Ga0073900_10000478_pt1 | contig 26263 bp, 18 predicted proteins | sample KloWWTmetKNB5Kit_FD_66666 | JGI IMG/M metagenome (GOLD analysis project Ga0073900, IMG submission 66666) | Active sludge microbial communities from Klosterneuburg, Austria, studying microevolution and ecology of nitrifiers - Klosterneuburg... | ecosystem: Engineered > WWTP > Aerobic digester >...
TTTATGCCGGATAAAATTTTTACATTTAATGACTATCAACACCCGATCCATGCGTTCATCCTCCAATGCACTCTTTGCAATAGTATTGATCTCAACCGCAATGCTGGGCTGCAGCAAAAAAGACACTCCCATTCCCGATCCCTGCCTGGGTGTTAGTTATGATGTACAATATTTTAAAACAGAGGCAATCGGTAGTTCCAATAACGGCACAATCGCTATAACTTTTCCCATAGGCGATACCATCAGTTACCAGCTAAACAGCGGTGCCTACCAGGCTTCACCCGGTTTTACCAACCTGGCGCCCGGCAATTATGTTATCACCGTTAAGAATCAGAACGGATGTACAGATACCGCACAAATTACCATACTGAATTATGGACCTAAGTATGCATTGGTAAAACAAATCATCAATGGGTATTGTGGCCCCTGTCATTTGAATGGAGCTGTGAATGGCAGTAAGAATTTTGATACAGATGCAAGTATAGTAAGCAGTTGGGACAGAATTAAAGCAAGGGCTGTTGATGGCAATCCATCCTTTATGCCTGCTGCGCCCAATAGTCCGTTGACGAATGTTGATAAGCAGAAAATTACTGATTGGGTGAATGCAGGGCACCGGCAGAGTGATTAACAATATCCACAAAAAAGCCCGGTTAAATAAATTACCGGGCATTGCTTTTTCAGTTTACTTCTTATCTCACTTTCATCATTGCTCTTACCTGCTGGTTCATCCCATTCTGAAAACGGGCATAATAGATACCTGTTGGTAATCCTTCACTATTGAATTCAGTTGTATAAGTACCCGCAGTATATTCCCTGTCCACTAAAACTTTCAGCACACGACCCAATGTATCGATGATCTGGATAAATGTATGACCACCCTCCGTGGTAAACTTAATAGTTGTACTGCTGGTAAAAGGATTCGGGTAGTTGATAATAGTAAGATCGGTTGGCTGTGGTGGTGGCGGAGTGATTCCGGAACAAGCACCGGCCTTTATCAATGGCAGACTTTGTAATTGATTATTGATATCCGGGGGGAACAATGAATCCACTACCGTTTTTTCCAGGCAAAACCATTTTTCCAATAAGGTGGCATATATACTTCTGAAATCATACTGCATTGGTATATTATCATTCACTGTTGCATTGGCAGGTATAGTGGGGTTTACACCCAACATACCGGCCTCTACCGGGCTGCCGAATAAAAACATAGGGGCTGCAGCACCATGATCAGTACCCGTACTTGAGTTGGATTTTATTCTTCTGCCAAATTCACTGAATGTCATACCTACCACCCTTTCCTCTACGCCTAAGAATTTCAAATCATCCTGGAATGCTTTGATAGCGGCAGATACCCGCCCTAACAAAGTAGCATGTGTACCTGTGGTGGTATCCGCTGCATTAACCTGTACAGAGTGTGTATCGAAGCCGCCAAAGCTGACCATATACACCCTTGTCTTTAAACCGCCTTTGACCAACCTGGCCACGATCTTTAGCTGGTCAGCCAGGGAATTGTTGGCTGGATAAGTACTTTGTTGCGGCACTGCATTAGCTGCAGCACGGATAACAGTTGAATACTTTTGTGTTTGCTGATTAACCTGGCGGATGAATTTAAGTTCTTTTCCCGCCGGTGTATCGGGTACGGGATCAGTTGTTCCGCTTATAAGATTATAAAAATTAGTAGGGTTTGTTATGCTCATTCCCATATTCACTGTAGGGCCTTGCAAAGTAAGTGATGTGGTGGAGCCGATCTGAATAGCCAGCGGATCCGGCATGTCTGTACTAGGATAGCCGGTTGGAAAATTAGGATACTCATTATTTAAATACCTCCCGGCCCATCCGCTGTATACTTCCTGGTTACTGTTAGACCCACTCATCCAGATATCAGTAGCCCTGAAGTGGGAAAAATTAGGTTGGGGATACCCTACGGCCTGTATCACTTTTGCTTTCCCCTCTGTAAATAATGTTTGCAACCCGGTCATGGCAGGATGAATACCTGTGCCCGTAACACCTGCTATTGGGAGCACACTATTTTCAGGAATGGCCACATTACTCCTGGCATTAAAATATTTTGAATAATCTGCAACGGGTATCACCATGTTCAATCCGTCATTACCCCCCGACAACTGCACAATCACCAACACATGATCTGTAAGTGTAGTGCCACGTAGTAAAGCCTGTACCAACGGCGAATTACTGTTAAATGCCTTTACAGAATACCCGTTTATCACTTCGGGCAGTATTGCTGCGGCAGGTAATGTGCTGAGTAAAAAATCTCTTCTTTTCATTTACTATAATTAAGGATGAAAATGATTGTTCAGGCTAACTGGAATTCAGATAAATTAAAAAAGTACTGGAACAATGCTTTCAGTCTTGTATTAACTGTATTAAAATTGGCAGTTGTCGGATTTGCTTCATAAGCCGCCCAGGCATTGGTCCAATAATAATCCCATTGCTGACCTGTCAAAAGAATCTGCGTTTTTATCTGACCCTTTGACTGGGCCGATAAATCGTTTCGGAAAAATATAGCCAGCGATTCGTCAATCAGGTCATTGGGGTTACCGGGATTAGAAAGTGTTTGTGCAAAAGCAACACAATTGAACTGTACCCGGAATCCATTTCGGGCATAGCCTGTATTGATCATAATATCTGTAAACTGGTTCCTTTTGGGCAATGAATCAGAATTGATCCATATTTCATGAAAGAGTGGTTCCTGGTAATAAGCTGGCATACCTGATACATTGGGCGGATCATGCGGGTTTTGTCCCATATTTACCATCCAGGAGTAGAACGTATTCCACAAGCCATAATTTGTATCCCACTCAGTCTCCGGTCTGAACTGTACATTCATTTCCCGTAAAGAACCTATTACCTGGTCAGCAGGAGTTTTAATCAGGCAACCCCTGTTGAGCATATCATAAAAATGTTCACTTTTGAATAATGCGGAAAGCACCGGTTTTATCTCATAATTATTAGCCCTGAAAATATCCGCCAGCGGTATGATCACATTTGTTTCTGTAGCACTGTCGATAGAATAATAAACAAACCAGCGATATATTTTTCTGACTAAGAATCTGGCAACTTCCTGCTGTGCAAAAGTCATGGTTAACAGATCATCCAGCTCAAGATCACCGGCAGTGGCACCGGTTCTTCCAGTAATAACGGTATTATTAAAAAAGGAAGAAAAGATTTTATTTGTAGTGGTATGACGGTTGATATTAAAGACAGAAGTATAGGTAGTGCCGTTGATCTGCCAGCCGGTCAGCACTTTTGCAGCTTCCTTTACATCATTTTCTGTGTATTGCGAGCCGGGGCCTTTACCTAAAGTAAAAAGTTCAAATAACTCCCTTGCATAGTTTTCATCCGGTGCATTCTTGTTATTAAGATAACCATTGAGGTAGCGGAGCATTGCCACATCTTTGGTAATATCCCGTACAAGATTTTTAAAGTTACCCAGTGCATATTGACGGATAAGATCATGTTGTTTGTATACCCAGTTAGCATTACCAACTTCGGTGGCTTCATTTCCAAAATGGTCAACCCAGAACATGATCAGTTTTTCCCTGATGCTTCTATCCTGGTTAATCATAACACCAGTCCACCATTTTTTATAGGAACCCCTTCGCTGGCTTTGCACTGTACCATCACTGTTGATATCGTTTATCCATGTAGTTCCCTGGATAATATTTCCATCTGCATTTACGCCAGGTGTTGTTGAAGTGACATATTCCTTGACAGGTGGTGCAGGTTGCGGTGCTGTTGGAGTCAATAATTCATCCACCGCCTGGCTCATGCTACGGGTCTTAAAATAATTTACATCGGATTTTTTGGCACCGAACATTGTTCGTTTAAGCAGGTGTACGATTTCCTGTTCCGTCCATTGCCCGGTGTAAGTAGTAATACCGGAATTGGTACGAAAAAGCTGAACCGGTTCGGGTTGCTTTTGTTGTCTGCGGACCGTTAAAAAATCTCTTCTATCCATAGCAATAATTTTGGTTCAGGAATGAACTACGACTTTAAAGATACAAATTGGTTTAAGGAGCAGGTAACAAAAATTGCATCCAAACTATTCATTTGCAATAGTAAAACAACCATACATAGCGTAGTATGAAAAAAGAGCCGACTGGAAAATCCGGACGGCTCTATTGTTTTAAGAAAGAAGGCTTTATAAGTTTTCAATGATACCGGCAATACCCTGTCCACCACCCACACAGGCTGTGATCATTCCGTATTTCTTATTCAGCCGCTTCATATCATGCAGGTTTTGAACAGTGAGCTTACAACCGGTGCAACCTAACGGATGACCCAATGCAATAGCACCACCATTGATATTTACTTTAGAAGGATCAAGCCCGGCTTCCCTGATCACAGCCAGTGATTGAGAAGCAAATGCTTCATTCAATTCTATAAGATCAATCTGGGACAGGTTCATACCTGCCTGTTTTAATGCTTTTGGTATAGCAGCAACAGGGCCAATGCCCATTATGCGGGGATGTACTCCGGCCACAGCTGAAGTCACCAACCTTCCAATAGGTTTCAATCCCAGTTCATTCATCATCTTCTCTCCCATAACAATGACGAATGCAGCACCATCAGATGTTTGGGATGAATTGCCCGCTGTCACTACTCCTCCCGCAGCAAAAGCTGGTTTTAATTTGGCCAGAGCTTCCACAGATGTGTCAGCCCTTGGTCCTTCATCCGTATCTACCACATAATTCCTCTTTTGCTTTTTGCCTTTGCTATCAAGATAAATTTCTTCCACTGTCACGGGCAGAATGCCTGGTTTGAAATGACCAGCCTTAATTGCAGCAATTGCTTTCTGGTGTGACTGGTATGAAAATTCATCCTGTGCTTCCCTGCTGATATTATAATCCTTTGCCACTGCTTCAGCAGTAAGGCCCATGCTTAAATAATAATCCGGTTCCTCTTTGGCAATGGAATAAGCCGGCACCGTTTTCCAACCTGCTGTGGGAACCATGCTCATACTTTCAGTTCCACCGGCAACAATGCAGTCGGCCATTCCCATCCGGATTTTGGCAGTGGCAATCGCAATGGTTTCAAGACCCGATGCACAATAACGGTTTACCGTAACACCCGGCACATCAATACCCAGGGCCCTTGCTGATATAATACGTCCAAACTGAAGCCCTTGCTCAGCTTCCGGTACGGCATTACCCACAATCACATCGTCCACTCTTTTCGCATCTAATTGTGGCACGGATGCCATTAGCCCTTTGATGACTGTTACAGCCAGGTCATCCGGTCGGGTAAAACGGAAACCACCACGTTTGGCTTTTCCAACAGCAGAACGATAACCGGCAATAATGTAAGCTTCCTGCATCATAAAATTTTTTAGTTTATAGTTTGTGGTCTGTAGTTCTTTATAATTTGAAAAGTCTGCCTCTACTTTAAAAAGGTCAACTACAAACTATAAATCACAAACTACAAACCCTATTTGGTTGTTTATGCAACTTTCTGTATCAAAAATAAAGAGACTTGTTGTACCCACCAAAACTGCCCCAAAACTTCAATTATCTTCGCAACCACAATGTATAAGCTTCTACGCAATATTCTTTTTTGTTTTTCGCCGGAAGGAGTGCATCACTTTTCAATGAATGCCCTCCGGCTTTTGTGCAGTGTTGGCTTTACCAGGAAAATACTGGCTAAGATCTTTTCACCCGCCAATCCTGCATTAACCACTGAATTCTTTCATCTCAGATTCAGGAACGCAGTTGGACTCGCCGCCGGTTTTGATAAAAATGCCAAATACCTGAGAGAACTCGAATGCCTCGGTTTTGGTTTTGTGGAGATCGGAACGGTTACACCTTTACCACAGGCTGGTAATGACAAACCAAGGGTATTTCGTTTACCGAAAGACAAAGCGCTTATCAACAGGATGGGATTTAATAATGATGGAGTGAAAGTAGTTGCAGAACGGTTAAAAACCTGGAAAGAAAAACAGTCCCGGCTCACCACTAAAGACTACCGGTTAATCATTGGAGGCAATATTGGCAAGAATAAAATCACTCCTAATGAAGAGGCCTGGAAGGATTATGAGATCTGCTTTAAAGAATTGCATCCATTCGTTGATTACTTTGTAGTAAATGTGAGTTCACCCAATACTCCAGGTTTGAGGGAGCTACAGGAAAAAGAATCATTGCGTAAAATTTTAATGCACCTGCAGATGATCAATAACGGGAAGGCAAAAGCCAAACCACTCTTCCTGAAGATTGCACCAGATCTTACACAAGAACAAATTGATGATGTGATTGACCTGGCCCTGGAAATAAAATTAGATGGACTGGTGGCAACCAATACAACCATCAGCCGCGCAGGTCTCCTTACACCTGAGTTACGAATAAATGAAATTGGAGCAGGAGGATTAAGTGGCTTACCTGTAAAGCAAAGAAGTACAGACATTATAAAGTATATCACCGATAAAACAAATGGAGCCATTCCGATTATTGCATCCGGTGGCGTTTTTACCGGGATTGATGCAAAAGAAAAATTAGATGCAGGTGCATCGCTGGTGCAGGTATGGACGGGATTCATTTACGAAGGACCGGCCATTGTAAAACAAATTTGTAAATCATTATAAACAATAAGGAATGGAATATTTGTTTACTTCAGAAAGTATTATCAGCTTTTTTATTCTTGTTGTGCTGGAAGTGGTATTGGGTATTGATAATGTAATTTTTGTCAGCATTATTCTTAACCGGTTGAAAGGTGATAAAGAACAAAAAAAGGCCCGCCGGTTCTGGATGGTAACCGGTATTCTTTCCCGCAGCCTGTTACTAATGGGGCTGGGCTGGTTACTGTCGCAAAAAGGAAAGGCTGTTTTCAGTATTGCCGGCAAAGGATTTGACCTGGCCAGTATAGTGATGCTGGCAGGTGGTTTATTCCTGATCTATAAATCAGTGATGGAAATTCATCATAAACTGGAAGGCGAAGACCCGAATGAACTATTAAAAAATAAAAAACCGCTTTCTTTCGGACAGGCAATCGGGCAGATCCTGCTTATTGATGCAGTGTTCTCTTTCGACAGTATCATTACCGCAGGTGGCACGGCCAAGCATGTGGAGATCATGATCGCTGCGGTGGTGATCGCTATGATCGTAATGTTCCTGTTTAGCCCTTCTATATCCGGGTTTATCCATAAACATCCTACACTGAAAATGCTGGCCCTCTCCTTCCTTGTTATGATCGGATTGAGTTTGATCATTGAAGGCTGGGATAGCGAAGCAGCACATCAGTTGCACCTGAAAAATTATATTTATTTCGGTATGGCTTTCTCCTTTACGGTAGAAATGCTGAATATGACCATGCGCAGCCGAGCAGCCAGAAAAAGAGCCCATCTAGTTAAACTGAATGAGCCGGTGCTTGAAAATACCGAAACCAATAACCAAGGGGAAAAGCTATAACAATAGCTTGATAAGATGCTTTATTGTATTCGTTGAAATATTTTCTTCTCACTACCTCCGTTATGCAGCATCATCCTGTTTTGCTCAGCATAAAAAAGAGTAGACACCTTCTGGTTTGTAACAGGATCAGCTAAATACAATGTTTTTCCCTCCGTATACCATTCGCCCTTTTCAACTTTTGCTGATCCATTCCCGTCAATAGAAACAGTTCCGCTACCCCCTGCACTTTTCCCGGTCCATGATAACACTGTACCATCGGCTTTGAATTCCATAAAATAATCAGTAGAAAAAGAAGCATAATTATCACCGCTGCCGCTGCTCAGTACTTCTGTATATCTCCATACCCCTACTAACCTTGCATCTTTGTTCCCAACTGACTTTGTTGCCCTGGTTGTGGCAGGCTTTGTTGCCGGGTTCTTATTCTCCCGCTGCATCACCAATTCCAGTTCCTGGTAATTTAACTCGGGAAAAGTGATAAAGAAATGTAATTCATTTACCCGCAATACACTCCGGTAGCTGTATGTCTTACTCACCTCCACATCAAAGATGGTTCCGGCGCTGGCTGAGTCTGTTATCGTGCCGCTGAGATTGGCTAACTTTCCATTCATATAAACCTTTCCTTTGAGCTGCCTGTTCTGGACCGTCAATTCCGCAGAAGAGGTTAGCCCGGGCTGATCGCCTGAAAAACGACCATTGTATTTTTGAGCTAACACATCAAATCCCAAAAACATATAAATGGTTATTAGTATAGCAAATAATTTCATTTGTTTCCTTTTTATTGTAACCTTTTACCTGGTTTAATTATTTCAAATTGCAAATATTCCGGCACGACTATAGAATGAATAACATTTCCAGAAATGACCAATAACTATTATTCCTGAACTGAATTCTATTGTAAATCAATCCCAGGCCTGAAAGCCTATTTATTTCCCGGCACAGCAGGATAAACATATGGATAAGTATCCTGGAATCCCGGCAACAATCCCTTTTGCTCTGTTGTCATATTCTCAAATGCTTTCTTCACATAGTATTGTGGATTGTGCTGACCAAAATCAAACAAAGGATAACTGTGTGACTCTTTCGGATACTTGGGGCTTTGACCTTTAATACTTGTTTTAAACAATGCTGCCCATCCAAAAGGATCAAAAGCACCTACATCGCCATTCAACTTGTCAATCTTCGCCCGGGAATAATCATTGTACTCAAATGGATTGGCTGTCATGGGGAAATATCTCTCCCCGCAATTATAATCATCATCAGCACCCTGTGCATTCAGCCAATGCCGATGCCCGGGTATTTTATAAGTGGAGAAGTAAATAGCCGGTGACCATAATTTGGTAACAAAATCTACCCCATATTCAAAACGCTGTATCTTATCACTGCCTAAAAGGGTATTACATCTGTTCACAAAAGCCTGGTCACCGATAACACGGGGGGCAGCGTAGGTATAAACTTCTGCCACCTTGTATCCTGTTCCCGCAAGATAGGGCGCACTAATCATTGCCATACCACCACCGAGGCTATGTCCGGTTATAAATATTTTCTTATTCTTTGATTTCGCCTCAAATGCATCCAGTGTAGCCATTAACTTGTTTCGGATCACTTTGAAACTATGCCAAAACCCTGCATGCATTTTAGCAGATGCTAAAGGTCCATCGCCACTCACCGGTACAAAGTATGCATCCGTTCCAATCCATTCCCAGGAATCATCCCTGTACACATTATCAGTGCCTCTCCACGCAACTATAATGTATTCTTCGGTGGAGATAACCATTAATTCCGGATCAAATCCGGGTATTCGTATTTCTCCGCCAATATTGACAAAATCAGTTCTTTTATTCAAAAACTTAAACTTAGGTTTTGACTTTTCAAATGCTACTGAGTCCTGGATAAACTTCTGTTCCGGGGACATGGTTGTGGTATTTTTATTTTCTATTACCCTCGCCTTCCCGGATAAATCAGCCTTATCATTTAGCATTTGATTACTCTTAAGATTTGAATTATTGACCACCCCGGGTTTATTCCTGTTTTCTACGGGTGCCATTTGCAGGTTCTTGTCAATTTTCAATGGTCGAACCGGTTTGCTGTTCACATCATAGAACCAGTGACTGAAGCGCTTTTTAAAATCACACTCAAAAGAATTATTACTGCTTGAATTTAGTTGACTGGAACTAAAATCTGCGGCGGGAAAGCCTGAAGGGTTGCGCAGCTTACGCAATTCAAAATCCAGCCGCTCGGTATACATCAACTGACTGATCTTAGCCAGCAGGTAATTATTAACGGCATGAACACCGGGTTGTTGATTGCTGGAAAAGTGCCTGAAACAATTTATTTCTTTTGCCGGAATAGTATACCCATTTGCTGATTCATCACATGCTGACTGAGCAGAACCAGAGAGAGCAATAAATAAGAGGCCGGAAAATAACATTAATTGACAACGCATAAAGTTTAAATTTTACAAGATAAAGTTCATAGCCAGTCCTCATTTTTCATATACCTGAATCAGTTTAAAAAATCACGAAAAAAATACCTGAATGGAGGTAGTTATATTATAAACTCATTGGATAGCAGTATTGAAAGCATTACACGATAATAAAAAATTTTGATACCCGATACATCCGGAAATCAAATCCTCCACTATAAAGAAATTTAAACCGGGTGCCTGCCATTGCAGGACACCCGGCTGACTGTGCATGAAAAAAAATTGTGCTATTCTAAAGACCTGGATTTATTTGAGAAATCTCAACCTCCTATTCATTTTTATTTGGTTATATGTCTCAAGATTATTGCTTAAGAATTTTCTGTGTTTGTATTTCACCGTCGCTGGCATATTGCAGCCAGTATATGCCGCTCGTATAACCTATCATATCAATGATCATCGTTTGAGTGGTTACCGCCGTTTGCTGCACCAGTCTTCCATCGGCGCTAAATATCCGTAGCACAGCTCCCCTTTTCAAACCTCCGATCACCAGTTGATCCTTTACCGGGTTAGGGAAGACCGTCAGCAATCCATTCTCATTGCGGCTCAATTTCAGGATAGCAGAATAGGTAAAACGTCCATCGATATCTACTGATTTCAATCTGTAATAAACAACCGGCTGAGTGTTAAAAACACCGGGATCAGTCAGCGAGTAGAGAGTGCCACCAGCTGTAACAGTTCCTTCTTTGGTAAAATCGGCACCGTTGAAGCTGCGCTGTACTTCAAAATGACTAACGCTTACCTCATTCACTGTCCGCCATTGTAATACTGCATCATTGTTTTGCCGGCTACCGGTAAAAGAAAGAATGGTCAATGGCAGCGGTGCGGAAAGGGTGATCACAGCATCAGGCACACCTGGCAGATCTTCAATATTACCAACGAGGTCGCTGGCCACAGAAAAGAATTTGTAGGTATTACCAAAAGCCCCGTTAATCCGGATAGAATCAGTAGGTGTATTGCGTAATATCCGACGGGTAATGGTATCGTTAATGATTGCATAGATATCATAACCCATGATTCCCGCATGCGCATCGGTCCCGCTCCATCTTACAAGGAATGTAGTATCATTCAGCACAGCAGGAAGAGGTAACACCTGGCTGGATGGTTTTTCTATGTCTACTGTATTTTTCCAGACATTTGTGAAAATGGGTGCATTCTCATCAAAAACGATCTTGGCTGTGTTCATCACTTGCTGCAGGTGAGGCCGATTCGCCAGGGGGCGAACACTGAACGAAACAAAACCCTCACCTTCCGGTGATTGCTGGTTCGGGTTCAGAAACCCGTCATTCGGATCGGCAACCAGTTCCCGTGTCACAGGATCAAGCGATTCAAAGAGCCAGGATAAAGTATGAAGTACCGTATCCAGTTTTGCGGTGAACCGTACAATGGTATTTTTAGCCGGCCGGAGATCGATCTCCTGGACATAACTTTCGCTTCCGCCTAATACCTGGTAGGTAGAATCGGCAAAACCAAACCCGGTAAAGCGTAGGGTTGACAATTCAAAAAAGTTGTTGTCAAGGGTATCAATGATCCGTACTTCCGATGCTGGTGCAGTAGCAGTGCTGATATTTTCAAACCGGATCAGGTACTGCAGAGTACTTTCTTTATCAATAAAATTATCCGTTGTAATTCCAAGCGGACCGGTCTTATCATTGGGGTCCATAGAAGAGACATCCTTTATAAAGAATCGTTCAATACTTTTTGGAGGACTAGCAAAAGCTGTAAAACAGCTGCCGGGTATGGTAACAGGAATTGCCGTAAGTTTTAAAAAAGGATTATTTGGCATCTCCCCATTTAGAAATGAAGCTGTAATACCGAGTAATTCACCGGTCCATTCCGAGACAGCATCTTCCGCTACCAGCTTAGCCTTCGACTTCATGATACCTCCTGTTGAACAGAAGATAGTGCTGGCAGCATCTGCCATGACGTTGAAAACATCCGCTATATACTTTTTCCCGTCCCCACCCCGGTTGCGGTTTCCTACAGCATCTCTTCCCAGATTTCCTAAGGCACAACCCAAGCTTCCTGCACTAACCAGGCAACTGGCTCCGGGGAACTGCCCTAAAATATCCAAAATGCAATTCATTCCGTCACCCAAGAAATCGCAGGATGTCTCAGTCCGATTTAATCCCAGTTGCACAAGCTGTGCCGAATCATACCAGGGTCTTAAAAGCGAAGCCACTAGCAACTTATCCCCCAGTGTTGTACCACGCATATAAAACTCAATCGTTTCTGTACTCTGAGCCGCCACCACTGGAATGAGGAACATCCCGAGCCACATAGAATCGCTACTGGCTGAGTCATACGCCATGTAAAAATCATGTACAAATGCGCTGTCCCGCATCAATTGGCTAAGTGAATCAGAAATCACCCGGTTTGACAACCTGGCAATTTCATTATTCGGATTCATTGCAATGAGCACTGGCACCCCGAAATAATTGACATTACTCGGATTAGTTATGGTTACCTGGTATGGTTGAAACCGGTTGATGAGCCTCCGTGAAGGTCCTGAAACCTGAATTGTAAGTGAATCATTCCGGACAGGTTCCATCTCCAGGCTGTTTACCAGCGTATCCGTGAAAGAACCCGAGTTGATGATAACGTCATACATACCCAGGGGTTCATTTTGCAGCAGGAAACTACCTTGAACAATACCACTGTCATTCACAGCCGTTGATTCTGCAAGTATGGTATGCGTACCTTTTTTAAGAACCATTTGTGCAGTAGCAAAAGGAAAGCCGCCCTTTGCGATCACTATCTGAAATCGGCTGTTTGCAATCTTCCCTGGCAGTATTTTCTGTATGCCTTTGTACAATATCTGTGATGTAGTTGTATCTGCTCCACAACTATTTTGACCAATTAGACGAACATTAAAATTCCCTGGCGTAGTATAAGTGTGCACAGGATTTCGTTGTGTGCTGGTAGCACCGTCTCCAAATTCCCATAAAACATTACTGGTATTACTAACCGTGGAAGAAAAAAAGACTTTCCGTTGTTCACGGAGCTGCGTAAAACTTACATCGGGCAAAGGCGGTGTTTCATAGTTGTATTTCAACACGAGGAAACCAGGCGTTACCGAATTGATACATCCAAACTTTACGGGAGCGACGCCGGTTCCAGTCATCCCTCCTAAAGCAAAAGCTCCATCAGCCAGTAACTCCAGATCATTTGCCCTGTCTGTTGTATTATTGGTGCCTAAACCCATGCCTGTTAAAAGTGTTCCTTCGGGAGAAATCGTGGCGGTAAAAATATTTCCGTTAAAGCTGTTAGTGGGAAAACTAATAGAACCAAGTGTAGTTATATCAGTATACATACCCAGCATAGCAATATTTCCATTGTTGTCAAGTGAAAGATCAAAAAAGTTGTTGGTACTGTTGGCGCAGCTGATATTATACGCCCAAACAGGGGCAGCCTGTGAATCGAACTTCAAGAGAGCATGAAAAGCAGAACCATTGAGTAAGTGTAAAATGGTACTGCTGCCAAAAGTGTTCGTATAGCTGGAAGGAAAATTAACCGCCATGTAAACATTATGATTGGCATCCACGATCGCTGACCTCGGCCGGATAGTAGACCCTTCATTCATTCCCCAGGCATAATTTCGTATAAGATTTGAGTTGGTATCAATCAAAGTTGCAATTGCAAAAGTACCGCTTCCGCTATTGACCGTTACGCCATCATAGGTATAATTTCCGGTGCAGTTCTGTGAGAATATAATATTTCCATGCGGAGTTATCTCCAGGCTTGTTTCTGGAGATGTTAGAATTACATTGTTGGGGGTAATACTCCCTGAGATTGGCTTACTCCAGATAAGACCACCATCTAAATTAAATTTAAAAAGTGTATTCACTTGACTGCGGGCATAGATTGAGCCCTGATAGCATTTCATATTGAATACACTCATGCCTGTTGTCAATACTGCTTCAAAACTTCCGGAAGAATCAAAACGCAGTATGCCTGATACCGAAGAAGACAATAATGAATCAGATACCTGCAAAGGTGAACTTTGGCAGAAAACAGAAACATACACATTATCCTGCTGATCTGTTTCAATTTCATAACCAAAATCATTACTGCCGCCACTGATAGTCTTTATCCATATAAAGTTCCCATTAGGATCAAATTTAGTTATAAAGACGTCAAACCCTCCCTGGGTATTAACAGCATTTCCATGGACAGACATATTCGCATTAAACGATCCCACGGCATATATAAACCCTGCCTGATCAACCGCTAAATCCCGAATTTGCGGGCTACCAGAGCCACCTGATGAATTGAGCCATTTTACAGATTGTGAAAAACCTATTGAGGCAATAAACAGAAAAACAGCAGTAAATAAAACCTTTTTCATCAGTATATAATTTATATAAAAATCCGGTTTACAATGCTGCTGGCCAATACCCGTAATTCATCAATTTTAAGTACTAAAAAATACCTGAATGGAGGTAGATACAATGACGTATTAAATTGTAATTTGAAAAAATTATGACCCATACAATACGGCTGCTATTGCTGACTTTTATTCTGCTTTGCACAGTAAGCTTTTATACCACTGCTCAACCCATGAGAAAGGAAAAGATGGACAGCCTGCTTTCCATCATAAAAAAAGATAACCCTGATAGCAATACCGTAAAAGCCTATACTGAAATTCAACGATATTATTTCAACAACGGACAATATGACTCCGCCCGCCAATATGTATTATTATCCATCCCGGTGGCCAGGAAACTAAATGAGAAAAAAAGATTAAGCAGGATATTATACAATGCGGGTATTATCTATACTAACCTCACCCGGTATGACAGTGCCCGTTTATTTCTCGACGAAGGAGTAGCCCTTGTAACAGAGACAGGGGATACGGCAGTACTGGTACACACTATTTTTGCCAATGCACTGCTCTCCACTTATCAATCTGATTATTCCGGCGCAGTGGAACAGCTCATGGAGGCAGTTCGTATCATTGAAAGTTCTGATAACCCGGGGATACGAATTTTACTTCCACAGGCATATGGCAAAATCGGTAATAATCTTATAGCCGAGAACCAATTTGAAAAAGGGATTGAATACGCAAAAAAAGCATTATTGATTAAGAATTATCCTGACGAAGACCGCTATTCCGTAATGCTTCACCTGGACATTTCAGATGCCTATCTTAAGCTCAACAATACCAGCCTTAACAAACTTCATCTTGACACGGCCATTCAGCTAAATGCCAACATAAACAACGTACAGGTAAACACCCTTGTTCTGAATTCTGAAGGCCATTATTACGATATAGCCAGGGATTACCAGGCTTCTTTAAAAGCCTACCTGAAAGCCTATGCAATTGCAGACAGTGTAAATAACGAATACCTGGAAGCGGAAGTCGGTGCTAATGTAGCCCGAATCTATCTTAAACTGGGTAATACAACAGCTGCAGAACAATATGCGCTGGAAAGCAATACCACTGCAATAAAACTAAAACAATATAAAGTGGCCGCCAGTACTTATAATACACTAAAGGAAATAGCAGTGCAGAAACAAGATTTCAGAAAAGCATACCGGTATGCAGAGCTGAATAAGTCATACACAGACAGTGCCTCGAATATCGAAACAAAGAATAATATTCTTAACCTGGAAGCGAAGTACAAACAGGAAAAAAATAAAAAAGAAATAGCTTCCCTGCAGCTCTCTAATACAGAAAAGGAACTGGCAGTAGTAAAACGTAACCGGCTATTGCTGATCGGTGGTGCCGGCTCAGCAATCCTGGTATTATTTTTAGGAATGCTGTACAGGAACAGCCGGCAAAAAAATATCATTGCCGAAAAAGATAAGGTCCTGCAGGAGGAACAAATAAGATTTTTGGAGCGGCAACAGCAGGTAGTTTCCCTGCAATCCATGATCAACGGGCAGGAAACAGAACGAACCCGGATCGCAAAAGACCTGCATGACGGACTGGGCGGTTTATTCTCCACCATAAAAATGCTTTTCAGTACCCTGCAGCATGAAAGAAAAGAATTACAACAGGACCCGTTGTTTACCAAAAGTTATGAGATGGTGAATACTGCCTCTGAAGAAGTCCGCCGGGTTGCACACAATATGATGCCGGAAGTACTGATCAAACTCGGACTGGTGCAGGCCACACAGGAACTCTGCAACAGTATCAGCGCAGGAAAACTCCTGAATGTATCGATGCAGTCCTATGGGATGGACAAAAGGCTGAACTCTTCCACTGAAGTAATGTTATTCCGTATCATGCAGGAGCTGCTCAATAATATCATTAAGCATTCCCACGCCACCGAAGCCATTATCCAGTTCAACCGGGATGGCAACCGGTTGAGTGTAACCGTAGAAGATAACGGCCGTGGTTTCAACCTCTCAGAAACAGATGGAAAAACGCATGCCGGGCTTAGTTCGGTAGAAAGCAGGGTTAGCTACCTGAACGGGAAGCTATCCATTGATTCACAACAAGAAATAGGCACCACGGTAATGATGGATTTTTTAATTAATGAATAAACTAAGCCGGCTTTTGTATTTTCAATAATAAACAGATTTCGTTTTTATGATTTCAATCCTTGTAATCGATGATCATCCGCTGGTTGGCGATGGCATTTCGATGATGGTAAAAGAGATAACACACCTGCAGATTCTAACGGTCTGTAAAACAGGAAAAGAAGCATTGGTTTTCCTGGAAAAAACCAGCCCGGATGTTATTTTATTGGACATCAGCCTCCCGGATATTGACGGACTGGAACTGTGCACCCTGATCCGGAAAAAGAATAAACAAACAAAGATCATCGGGCTTACCTCTACCAATGAAGCTGGCATTATAACCCAACTGCTGGCTAATGGCGGCAATGGTTACCTGCTGAAAAATATGGAACGGGAAGAACTGATCACTGCCATTGATGAAGTAATGAACGGAAGAATCTTCCTGAGCAAAGCTGCCAACCAGAAAATACTGGAGCAATTCCATTCCCTGAAGGATGCTTTGAAAAATAAACTCGTACTGACCCGGCGGGAAAAAGAAATTCTGAAACTCCTTTATGAGGGGCTGACCGGACCACAAATTGCAGAGAAATTATTTCTCAGCCCATTAACGGTAGAAACGCACCGTAAAAACCTGATGCAAAAACTAAATGTAAATTCTGTTCAGCAATTACTGAAAGTAGCCGGGGAGAATAAATTGATATAGTACTTTTAGAAATAATCCCGGTCGTTATACTTTTATCAGATGCGTACAAAGTTGCGTTTGGCAACACCGCTTTAAAATTTATCGGCAGCCACCACTTTATCTACAGGCCCGGTAATATTTATTGAAGACCATTGGCCACCGACACTTGGGTCATACCTTAACACCCATAATTTATCTTCGGACTGAACAACAATTCTGTTCTTTTGTCCATTATCATACACATTTGTAATATCCGTTGCCAATGTATTTGTTTGTACATCCATACCCCCAATAGCAAGCGGTACAAATGAATATAGATTAGTGGTTGTATGTATAATCGCCGCATCTGCATTTGCATAAATGGCAGCTCGGCTACCCGAAATTGGCTGGGACAGCAAAGCGTTTCCATCCGCATAAAATACTGATGTACCTGCGGTAAAAATGATACGATCTTTTAACACCCTCAGGTTTGCAGGTGTTGATGGTAAAGCTGTGGTAGACCAGGTGGCTCCCGACAGCCTGAACCTGTAAGCGGTATTACCTTTTAGAAGTACAGCAATACTAGAAACATTTGTAGTTATTCCCATATCCACAACCGGACCGCCTGAAAGTGACTGGGAGCTGAGTTGAACAACTTTATTGGCGTCTTCAAAGATGGCATTTACATGCGTTTGTGTTATAAAAATGATAACATTATCAGCACTACAGACACCCTGCAATGGGCCAGATATAGGAAAAGTGATCCATTGGTGGTTTGATCCAAGATCATAATTAAGAACATGTACTGACCCTGCTGTAAAGAAAGCAGTGAAGTTTACGTTTTGATTAATAACCGGATCAACAATACCCCATTGACCGTAATTATTTCTGTTGGTTACGGTTTTACCGGTATGTAAGTCCTGCACCAACAGTCCATCTGCCGTCTCAGTTATTCTGCTTCTTTGAAGCTCTGTCATCCGGGGTATCAACACTCCTTTTGTGGAAGATCGTATATCCAGTATAGTTGACGTATCGGGATTTGTTGTTCCAATTCCGACCTGAGCTTGCAAAATACTATTATAAAAGAAAGCAGTGAAGAGTAACACGAAATTCCGGGTGTTTAACTTTATAACTTTCATGCTGGTGATTTTAGTTTTTATAATGCAGTGAAACGGGAAAAAAATTACGGGCTGTTCTTTTCGATGAAACAAAAAAGACTACAGAGGTCATCACTGGTAAACTAAAGATGAATAAAAGAGGGTATAAAATAAATACCTGCAATGAATGAATTTACCAGCTAAAAAACTACCTGAATTCAGGTATAAACCAGGACGTTTCGACGGAGAAATAAAGAGATATCAGGCCTGGCACAGTAAAGTTGCTGCCACTACCCCAGCCGTTTCAGTACGTAACCTTGTTCCACCTAAACTGACAGGCGTAAAATTGTTTTGTAAGGCAAGCTCGATTTCTGCAGGAGAAAAATCTCCTTCAGGACCGATGAGAATGACTGAAGAGTTGAATGGTTGAAAAATGAGAAGATTATTTTTCACAGAAGCTTCATCACAATGGGCTATAAACTTTTGTTTCACTGATGATTCGTTTACCAATTTATTAAATTCAACCGGATCCTGCAAAACAGGAAGCCAGCACTGCTGACTTTGCAGCATGGCACTGATCACAATCCCTTGCATCCGGTCATACCGGAATTTCTCTTTCTCTGTTCGCTCACAGATCAGTGGAATAATTTCACTCACGCCGATTTCCGTTGCTTTTTCCAAAAACCATTCAAAACGATTGGTATTTTTAAGCAAGGATATGGCGATTGATACTTGTTTAAGGGGTTTGGGGCTTTCGGTTTTAGCTCTTACTTCTACAGTGCAATGTTTCTTATGAGCATCGGTAATTTCACAAGTCAGTAAACTTCCCTTGCCGTCAGTCAGGTTCAGTTGCTCCCCTGTTTTCATCCGCAGCACCTGCACCACATGTTTAGACGTATCCTCATCAAGTACAATCTTATTTTGCTCCGCTGAATAAGCAGGTATATAGAAAAAAGGAAGTGCCATCCCGGTAAAAATAATGAAATACTGATTACAGGTGTACTGCAAATGACAACCAGATTTGCCCTGGTAAAGTAAGTAGTTTAAGCTACTGTGTCAAAACGGTTGGACTTACATTACTGGTAACAGTTGCAGCCGGCCCGCTGACAGTGGACACACTTCCCAATTTTGCAACGGGAGTGGAGCCACCGTTGAAACGAACCAGTGCCCCATTCAAAGCGAGGGTGGAGGTAGCCGTTACATTAATTGTATTACCAGTCAGTTTTAATTCACCGGCCGACTCAATTTCAATTTTTGAACCGGGGGCCGTTGTTTTGATCAGGATATTTCCATTTGCGGCAATGATGATCTGGCTGCCGCCTGCATTTACAATAATACTGTCAGCAGAACTTTCAATGACCATTTTAGCAGGGGTGGCAATTCCATTCTGTGGCTGAATGGGACCATTGACCAGCAATCCATTGACCGGGGGTGTTGAAGCAATACCAATAGAGGTACCCCCGTTATTCCATACCCTCATTTTTGTACTGCTGTTCACCTGCACCCTGAAAGCATCTTCTGATGCAGATGTATTAATATGAAACCTGTCAGTTGGCGAGTTTGTTCCGATTCCAATTTTACCATCTTTCCGAACTAACATCGCATTGGAATTTCCGTTTGTAACATCGCCATTTCCTACAATAAATAACGGGGCAGTTGGTATTAATGCAGGCGCAGTTGCAGTATTAGATCCGGCGGTTACAACAGGTTCATTAAACTGGCCGATTACAAAACAGACATCCCCATTCGCTGTATTATTTCTTCCAAACACGGATGATATTCTGCCGTGAGCTGTATTGTTGAGCCCCGTTGCGAAAGAAAGATTGCCGGTACTTAGCCTGTCCCATTGCGTTCCATCCACCTGGCCCACACGAAAGGCTTTGCGGTGAGGAAACCACATCAGTCTTGCACCTGCACCAGATACCGGTGGCTGAGCATTGTCCAGCCATGGAAAATTTTCGAATAAATAAAACCCATGATTAAACAATACACCACTGTCCTGGATATGCAAGCCGGTAAAAGGTACTGAAGTATTGATACCAACCTTACCTGTTTGCGCCATTGCATTATCTGCAACAAAGAACAGAATTATCATTGCAAATAATGAAGAATATTTTTTCATACCTGGTTTTTTAAGTTCTCATAAATGTAAGATTTATTAAATAACAGTTCCGTGTAGCAGAACTATTGCAGACAATTATTAAGTTACTGTTTAATACAGAATATGGAAGAAACTGTATCTCTGAAATCTATTTATCACCTTTTAAAAGTAAGCCCGTCACTATTTTTTTTAATTCTTTCAATTCAGCTTTCAATTCATCATTTTCCTTTTTCAATTCTTTTATAGCTTCAACAGTGTAGGGAATTATACCACTATAGTTCACACTTTTTATTCCTTCTTTATCTTCTTTTACCAGTTCAGGCATTTGTTGTTCTACCTGCTGGGCCAGCAGCCCGGTTTGTAAACTTTTATCCCTGTAATTTTCTTTCCAGTTATATTGATAGCCGCCGATGTGTAGAATTTTTTGTAAACTGTTTTGTAGCGGCTGAATATTTTTCTTCAATCGGGCATCGCTGTTTTGAGTAAGCGTTCCTGCAATAACCATATTTCCTGTACTGAAGAGTGACATAACATTACTTCCTGCATCATCTTTAAAATAAAAATCTCCACCGGGGCTGTTATTCTGAATTACCAGGTCATTGTTATAATAAATATTGGCACTATTGGATGAAGAAGTAGCCTCCAGCCTGATATGCCGGTTGATAGTCCCATCCAGTCCTTTTATATCCAGCAATGCTACCGGGTCTGACATATTGATACCGGTTTTGGCATTTTTCAGAATAGTCAATGCATTACTTCTATCGTTATCAGCCGTACCATTACCGATGATAAATACAGGGTCACTAGTAATCCAGCTATTTTTGTTACTGTTAATGATAGAATCATTATATCGTCCGATTGACAAGGATGCAAATGACCTTGCTGTATTTGTTAATCCCATTGCTGTTGATAAATCTCCTGTGGCTTCCGTATTATTACCCATCGCTGTTGAATAATTTCCTGTGGCTTCCGTATTATTACCCATCGCTGTTGAATAATTTCCTGTTGCTTCCGTATTACTACCCATTGCTGTTGAGGCAGTTCCTGTTGCTATTGTGGAAAAGCCTATTGCTGTAGAAATATCGCCATTTGCTTTAGCATTAAAGCCTGCGGCAAACGAATAGTCGCCAATACTGCCTTTATCCCAAACTGAAGTAGATACCCGCCCAACACGAAATGCTGCTTTATCAGGGTACCACATCATTCTTACACCGGTACCGCTGGCCGGCGGATCACCGGGTAATACAGGTAAGTTACCGCTGACTCCTGTAAATAATACACTGCTGTCTTTCACATGCAGCATAGCTAATGGTCTTGCAGTATTAATTCCGGTTTTAGCATTTCTTAATACAGTAAATGCATTTGAACGGGTTGCTCCATTGCTGCCGTTTCCAATTACAAATAGTGGATTTGCAGATGAGATACCAACTCCCATTTCAGTAGTATCATTAAATAACCCGATTGATACTGTGTAATCAGATTTTGACAACGCTCCAAAACCCGTAGCAAAAGAATAATCACCCCATGCTTTACTGAACCCACCAAAAGCCGACGACTCCCAACCAGTTGCTTCGGTGTTGCTTCCAAAAGCTACCGAATAATAATTTGATGCCAAAGTATTATTTCCCGCAGCAAATGAGTAATCACCCAGTGCTTTTGTATTATTACCCATAGCAACAGAACCAACACCATCAGCTCTTGTATTATTACCGGCAGCGAATGAATAATTACCAATGCTGTCTTTATTCCATTGCAGTCCATTAACAGCACCTGCCCTGAATGCTGCTTTATCCGGGTACCACATCATTCTTACACCAGCACCACTTACTGGTGGGTTTCCCGGTGCACCCGGAATTACAGCACCGCCATTAAATAACACACTACTGTCTTTCACATGCAGCATGGCCTGAGGAGTGCTGGTGTTAATTCCTACTTTGCCAACCTGCGCCTGTAAGTGGCTGGTGGAAAGTGATAAATAAATAATAAATACAATAGCAACAGCTAGTAGCTTTTTCATACTCAATAAACTTTTTGATAGTCAATAGGTAGTATGGTAAAACTATTCAGCTAATCAAAGCGGGACAATCGGCAATTTGGGTGAGGGAAACGAGGTGAACCTCTTAAACCAGTCTTTCTTTTATGGCTTTTGCCACCGCTTGTGTAGAAGAAGCTACATGAAGTTTTTCATAAATATTCCTGACATGGGTTCGAACCGTATCAAAACTTATATGATACACTTCAGCAATCATTTTATAACTTTGGCCATTGACCAGCCCGAGTAAAATATCTTTTTCCCGGTTGGTTAAATTATATTTTTCACCCGCCGCATCAGGTGTGGGAGAAAGATGTTTTTGAAATAAGGCCAATACTTTTTTTGCAATGGAAGGCGACATCGGCGCACCGCCGTTATAAGCCTCCACAATACTTTCCATAAGCCGTGCCGGTGGTGTATCCTTCAGTAAGTACCCCGAAGCCCCATTGCAGATAGCAGCAAACACTTTTTCATCATCTTCAAAAACGGTTTGCATGACTACCGTGAGCCGGGGAAAATCTTTTTTCAACAGCTTTACCGCTTCTACCCCATTAATACCGGGCATTTCAATATCCATTAACACCAGGTCGGGCTGTGATGATTTAATATTCTCCACCAGGTTCATACAATCAGGCCAGGCACCGGCCAGTTGTAAACCTGAAGTTCCCTCTACGAGCAGGGAAATTGCTTCCCGAATAGATCTGCGGTCTTCAAATATGGCAACTTTTACTGGCATTGTGTTTTTCAAAAATAGGTGAATGGATCAGCGAACCTTATCGGCATTTTTGGTGATGGGCATCTGCAACAGCACTGCTGTACCTTCACCCGGGGCTGATTTAATTTGAAATTCCGCTTTTATTTCTTTTGCCCGCAATGCCATACTCTTTAAGCCATTACCATTTCTCCTAGCTGCTGCATTAAATCCCATTCCATTATCAGTAATACTGAGGATAAGCATATTTTTATCTTTTTCAAACCGAACATCGATCTGGCTGCAGGCTGCATATTTTGCTGCATTGTTTACGGCTTCCTTAAAAACGAGATACAGGTTTTTCCGTTGCTCCATCCCCAATGAATAATTCATCAGTTCGTCATCTGCCTTAAACTCCATCCGGATATTTTTGGCAGAGAGCAATGGCAATGCGAAATTCTTCATCCGGTCGGTTATCTTATCAAATTTATCATTGGCGGGGTTGATGGCCCAGACAATATCATTGATCTCGCCAATCATTTCCCTTGAATACTCCCCTATTTTATCCAGTGTTTTTACAACCGGTGCATCGGTATCTGAAGTTTGCTTTCTTGCTACCTCACTTAAAAAAGAAATACTGGTCAATGTCGCACCTACTTCATCATGCAGGTCCTGCGAAATTTTGGTGCGAAGCTGGTGCATCTTTTTCAATTGCCGTATCCTGTACAGGTAAATAAAATAAAGTATGCAAGCTGTTAATAATGCCAGTGCCACATAAAACCAGCGGTTCTTCCACCAGGGTTGCTGAATATTAAAATCATATACAGCTGACTGGCTCCAGGTGTGATTATCATAACTCGACTGTACTTCAAAACGATAATCACCGGCGGGCAAAGCATTATATAAAACGGTGTTCACACCCTGCACCCTGGTCCATGGTTCCTTTTCTTTCAACCGATACCTGTAATACACAAGATCAGGACGGATATAATCATTGGCAGTATAGGAAAAGGATAAATTATTTTCACTAAAACGCAAAGACCTGTTCTCATCGAAAGATTCCTCTGAATTATTAATTTTTAATTCCGAGAAATTAACGGCTGGTTGTGTTAAGGTCGCCGGCAGATCATCCGGGTTAAAATAGTCAACACCCGATGTACCGGATAAATAAATAGTTCCGTCGTTCATCAGCACTGCACCCTGCCGGTTAAATTCAGCATTGAGTAAACCATCCCGTTTTGAAAAGTTGGTGAATGTTTTTGTCTGGAGATTAAACCTGGAAATGCCTTTATTGGTAGTTAACCATAGATTTCCCTTTTTATCCGGCAGGATAATATAGATCACATTATCGGGCAGTCCCTCATTCACAGTGTAATGATAAAAACGGTTTTGCTTACGGTCGTAATGATTTAACCCTCCCCCTTTGGTACCCAGCCATAGATCCTTGTTTTCATCCATGGCAATATGATACAGCGACGGTTCAGAAAGCGAATAAGGATTACCCGGTTCATAGGTAAATATTTTCTCAGAGAAATCTTTTTTAGTAATTCTGAATAAACCATTGAATGAGGATACCCAGTAATACTCGTCATCCTCGGCATAATTACCCGGTTGTTCTACGGAAGTGATCTTTTCCCCGGCAGGCTGAAATAAGGCAAACTTTAAATGGGTAGAAATTACACTGGTATCATCTTTTAAAATAAACCGGTAAGGCAATAACTCTCCTTTTGAATACCATTTTTGTAAAATTTTTTGTTGAAACGAACTAAGTTCCTTCATTTTTTTTCCTGTAGTAATTCTTACTATATCATCTGTAGTAAGTTCATCTGCTGATAGCCGGCGGGATACCTTACCATTTTTGATGAGAATAAGATTTTTAAACCCTGTTTCTGCAGCTACTTCCTCTTCCGACCATTTGTATAAACCAAATATCATCCGCAGAAAACGTTCACCAACCAGATCGGGTAAGGCAATATTTTTAAAGGCTTGCCGGCGGATAGTACAACGCAGCAATCCTTCCCCGAAAATCCCCATCCAGATATTACCATTTTGATCATTTAACAAGCAACGTAATTCCTTATTTCCCGGCAGGCTCTTTGAATCACCCACCAGCGATGCTTCGATGATATTTTTTTTGATAGCATCATAGATCAATAACCCCTTATTGGTTGCCAGCCAGTATAAGGAAGAATCCATTTTTTCAATATCGTGTAAAATAAATTCATAATTTGACTGACCAGGTTTAAATACAACACTGGTCTGCTCCTCACCTGCCTTGTTATAAATGCGAAGCGATTGCTCAGCAAATGAGTGAATAAAATGCAGCCCTTCCGGGCTATTGAAATAATAGACCGGCATTTTCTCTTTATAGAAAGGAAAAATTGCCGGCAGTTCTTTGTATTCCCATCTGGCAAGGCTTTCATTGAGTAGGAGAAGGGCGTTGCCTGTCCCTTTTATGTTAGTACAGAATGCACCAATTCTTTTATCTGCCAGCTGAAAAAGATCAAAGCTTTCAAGTTTGCTACCCCCTTCAAATGTCAATGCCTTCCATTCTTTTTTCTCATGAGCATAAATATATGCCTCCGTTCTATCAACCAGGATAAGGACGGACCCGTTTTTAAGTACCTGAATTTTTTGTACCGGGTGATCCGGCTTTTTTCCCGGTAGCAGAATATGATCGGCTTTTCCTGTCCGCGGATTAAAATAATTAAGGGATTTGTAGGTAACGATCCAGAAGTTTCCCTTGCTATCCTCATCAATGGATAAAATGCTTTGGTTAGAAAGACTGCTGCTGTCTGCAATATTGTGAAAATATTTCTTGAAACTATAACCATCGAATCGGTTAAGACCATAATCAGTGCCGGCCCAGATAAATCCTTTTTTATCTTTCAGAAGACAATACACCACATTTTCTGATAATCCTTGTTCAGAAGTGAATTGTTCATAAGCAATAACAGCCTGTGCCTGCACCCTGGCCTGAAAGAAAAGGAGAGGAATAAAAAAGTATATCAACCGCAGGTTAAACTTCATCGGGAAAGTTTGTCATTCAATTTATAAAAGATTAATGAACGGGAATAAAAAAACCCGGATAAACAGATCCGGGACTTGTATAGTTGGTTAATCTTATCAATCAGAACGGTGTATCCTCATCATCCTGCGGCAGGTCATTCATCTTACTGCCTGTTTGTACAAATACTTTGGCACCTCCGTCACCATCGATATCACTTACGGGCTTCCAGTTGCCTGTAAGGCCCTGGGCTCCGAATGTACCACCATCATCTTCAGTGAATTTCTGAATATGCAATAAGGCCCTCAA
>Ga0073900_10000483_pt1 | contig 26035 bp, 19 predicted proteins | sample KloWWTmetKNB5Kit_FD_66666 | JGI IMG/M metagenome (GOLD analysis project Ga0073900, IMG submission 66666) | Active sludge microbial communities from Klosterneuburg, Austria, studying microevolution and ecology of nitrifiers - Klosterneuburg... | ecosystem: Engineered > WWTP > Aerobic digester >...
ACAATACCTTATTCAACATTAGGTGGATTTTCCGGAACTACTACTTTTTCTGTTACCGGACAACCAGCGGGGTCAACAGCTACTTTCAGTCCAGCTTCAACAAATGCTGACAGTAATGTTGTTTTAACCATTAGTGATACGCAAAATGCTACGCCTGGTTTTTATTCGATGACAGTAACGGCTGTGTCAGGAGCTGAAACAAAAACTGTTCCTTTATACTTCCAATTATTTGATTCTAACTTTAATGGATTGAATTTGAATTCTCCGGCTAATTTTGCTACCGGACAACCTGTTAATGTAACTCTTACTTGGACCGCAATTGCTAATGCTACTGCTTATGATGTTCAAGTAGCATCGGACATGATGTTTACTAATATTATTGCCTCAACAACCGTTTTTACAAATAGTTATACAACCAATGGCTTAGCTGAGGTTACGGATTACTATTGGAGAGTTTTGCCTAAAAACACTTCCTGCAGTGGAGTATATACAGAGGCCTTTACCTTTGGAACCGGTCAGGTGGTTTGTTCAAATTTTGTTTCAACCAACGTTCCTATTACTATTCCAACTACCGCTAATGTTACTGTTAATTCAACACTAGTTGTTCCGGATACCTTGGTATTATCGGATGTTAATGTTACTGTAAACATTGCTCATACATGGGTAAATGACATGACCATTACGTTAATTAGCCCTGCCGGAACGCAAGTTCAATTGGTTGCCAATCCATGCGTTAGTGATAATTTACAAAATATTCAAGCTACATTCGATGATTCAGGGAATACAGTAGTTTGTGCAACAAATCCTGCTATTTCAGGGATTGTTAAGTCTGTTCAACCATTATCTGCTTTCAATGGTCAGTCAGCGACGGGAACTTGGACTTTACGCGTTTTAGATTCATTTAATCAAGATGGTGGGGCAATAAATAGTTGGAGTTTGAATTTGTGTAGCACACAGCAGCCTTTGTCGGTACAAGAATATGAACAATTAAATGTGGCGGTTTATCCGAATCCAAGTAATGGGAATTTTAATGTTCAGTACACTTCTATTACTTCAAATCCAATTGCTATCTCAGTTTATGATATGCGAGGGAGAGCAGTTTATACCAAAACTTATGAAAACACAGGTTTAATTAACCAGCCTATTGCGTTAACTGATGTTCAATCCGGAGTTTATTTATTTACTGTTGTTGATGGGAATCAAAAAGGAGTAAAAAGAATAGTAATTCAATAATAACATTTATTTATATTAATATAAAGCCCATCCTTAATACACTGCCCCCAAATAGTGTCTAAACTTTTGGGTTCAGTCTATAATTGAGTGGGCTTTTTAGTTGATGTTGGCTTCAACGGAACGGATAATTTGTGGGATTTTGGAAGTAGAAAAATCTATTTTCAATACTCCCTTTTTTTCAACCTTTTGAATAGTTAATTTACCATTCTCTACTTTAAAATATCCTGTTTGTCCTTTACAAAAACAGTGTCGGCCAAAAATAAGTTTGGTTTGTTGTAATTCTGTATTTTCCAGATTTAAAGCCTTGGTATTGTTGTTGATTTCTAGTAAAATATCTTCCCGGTAATGGCCATCTTGTAAATTGGCTTCTGTAGTTTTGTTGTATTGAAAATGAATCACAGATTTTCCGGCCGTCTCCTTTAACTCATAATACATCCCGCCAAAATTATCATATATCACTACTAATGATTTGTTTTTGTGTAGTTCAATTTGGCACGTTCCATCTTTTGGGCAATCACTGGTTAACGTAAGTTCTTCCTTTGAGGGAAGTTGAGCTTTACAGGAAAGTATAAAAGCAATTAACCCGAATACCACCGCTTTTTTCATTTGGATTATTTTCCGTTAAATTCGTTCATTGTATTATTAAGTCCTGCTAAGGCGAAGGAATATACTATTTCAATTGATTTATCTAATCTCTCCGGCAGTTTTGCTTTTTCATCCTCGTTCCATTCCCCTAAAACATAATCCACTTGTTTGCCTTTTTTAAATTCATCGCTAATGCCAAATCGAAATCTCGCATATTCTGTAGTTGCCAACAAACTTTGAATGCTTTTCAACCCATTATGACCGCCATCACTTCCTTTCGCTTTTATTCGAATCGTGCCAAAACTCAAGTTCAAATCGTCTGTAATGACTAAGATGTTTTCTTTTTCAATATTTTCTTTTTCCATCCAATACTTAACCGCTTTACCACTAAGGTTCATGAATGTATTTGGTTTTAATAGGAGTAACGTTCTGCCTTTAATTCTGATTTCGGCAATATCACCCAGTTTGGCGGTTTGAAAAGTTAAACTTTCTTTTTTAGCCAAATGGTCAAGCACTTTAAATCCGATGTTGTGGCGTGTATTGACATATTCGGCACCACTATTTCCGAGTCCGACAATTAAGAATTTTTTCATATCCGGTTTAGAGACAGTTTTGTTGCTTTGAAATAGTTTTGAAATCCATTTAATCATGAAGCAAAAATACAAATATTATTAATGGTAAAAATTGGATGGAAGGAATTTAAGCATCCTTTGAATCCCGAAAATAAATGCAAAAAAAAAGCATCAGCGTGAACTGATGCTTTTGATATTGAGAAAATAGAATTATTTTTTCTTTTTTGCTCCACCTTTTTCGGCTTTGGCAGCTTCTTGAGCGGCTTTCATTGCTGCACGAGAAATTCTTACCTGAGCAACTACTGTATTGTCAGGGTGCATTAATTTAAAATTATTAGTAACCACTTTCGTTACATATAATTTGTTACCCATTTCTAATTCAGAGATGTTTGCTTCGATAAAATCAGGTAGATTTTTTGGTAAAGCTTTCACTTTTAATCTTCTTTGGTTCAAACGTAAAACTCCACCTGATAATACACCTGGAGAAGTTCCTGTAACTTTCACAGGGATTTCCATTGTGATTTCTTTGTCGTCTTTTAACGCATAGAAGTCAATGTGTAAAATTTTGTCTGATACCGGGTGAAATTGGATGTCTTGTAAAATCACATCTGCTTTTTTTCCGTTATTTAATTCAATTACAACAGTGTGTGCGTTTGGAGTGTACACCAAGTTTTTGAACGCTTTTTCTTCTGCTGCAAAATGTACTGGTTGATCTCCTCCGTAAATAACGCAAGGAACCATTCCAGCATCACGTACGGCCTTCGTTGCCTTTTTGCCTACGCTTTCTCTTTCTGATCCTTTAATCGTAATCGATTTCATTGTAAATAAATATATAGTTAATAAAAATTCTTTGCTCTAGGCAATAAGCTTTAGGCTTGATGCCGGATTTATAAATAATTGAGAAGGCCTATTGCCAACTCTGCTTTTACATTAAAAATTTTCCACTAATGGAATTGTTGTGTTGCACCATGTGCATTACTTCGGCAAAAAGAGGCGCACAACTCACGACTCTTATTTTGTTTGATTCCTTCTTTAACGGAATAGAATCAGTTACTATTAATTCACTCAATTTTGACTTTTCAATTTTTTCATACGCATCGCCCGATAAAATGGCGTGTGTACAAATTGCACGAACACTCAAAGCTCCTTTTTCAATCATTAAATCGGCTGCCTTTGCTAAGGTTCCACCGGTGTCAATCATGTCATCTACTAAAACAACGTTTCTTCCTTTCACTTCTCCGATTAACTCCATTGTATCAATTACATTGGCTATTTTTCGTTGTTTATAACAAATTACCACATCTGATTCTAAAAATTTAGAATAAGCATAGGCTCTTTTGGAACCACCCATGTCAGGTGAAGCAATCGTTAGGTTCTCCAAATTTAAACTTTTTACATAAGGCAAAAAGATGGTCGAAGCGAACAAGTGATCAACCGGTTTCTCAAAGAATCCTTGAATTTGATCCGCATGCAAATCCATGGTCATGATTCTCGTTGCTCCGGCAGTTTCTAATAATTTAGCCACTAATTTTGCTCCAATCGGCACTCTTGGTTTGTCTTTTCTATCTTGTCTTGCCCATCCAAAATAAGGGATAACGGGAGTGATATGTCTGGCTGATGCTCTTTTTGCCGCATCAATCATTAATAACAATTCCATTAAGTTATCCGCACTTGGAAAGGTTGAACAAACGATAAAAACGCGTAATCCACGAATCGATTCTTCAAACGAAGGTTGAAATTCACCATCACTATATTGTGAGAACGTAACTTTTCCTAGCGGGACACCATAATGCGTGGCAATTTGTTCCGCTAAGTATACACTTTTTGAACAAGCAAATATTTTTGCTTCCGGTTCTAAATGTGACATTTTAAATAGTTGTTATGTAGTTAGTTAGTTGTGTGTCGCCGAAACGAGGTGCAAATTTAGAAATAAAAATCAACTTGGGAAGGATATTTTCGACTATTTTTTTGAAAAAGTAAAGAAAACTGATTACATTTGCACCCACAAATAAGCATCCTTATGCCCGGATGGCGGAATTGGTAGACGCGCACGACTCAAACTCGTGTACTTAGGTGTGTGGGTTCGATTCCCACTCCGGGTACAAAACCTCTCAGAAATGGGAGGTTTTTTATTTTCTAAAAACTCCTGTCAAAATTGTAACAAAACAATTTTTCTTCAAAAAAAATAGTATTTTTAGCTGTTTACTTTACTCGAATAATGACACTAACGAGTTTAAATAGGCGTGAATATGAAAAAATTATTTTTTATCTATTTTATACTCTTTAATAGTACCATTTTTGGTCAAAAAAATGAAATTGGAGAAATGGTGAAAAGAGCAGATTCGTTAGACCAATTAAAAAAGTATGAAGAGTCTAGTGTGCTTTGGAAATCAATTATTTCAAATCCAAAAGAGGTTAATTTTGAATATTACTCAGGGAGATTTTCTTTTGTAAATGGATTTTTAGAGGCAGACAATAGGGAGTATGAAAAAGCCAAACGTTTTTTTTATCAAGCGGAAAAGCATTTTCTAAGATGTAAGAAAACTAAGGAAATACAAAAATGGTTGAGCAATACTTATTTGGAGTTAAGCTATTGTTTTTGGGATTGGGAGGAGGCATTAAAAATCAATAAAAAAGGTTTAGAATATACTCAAAAATATCTGCCAAATGATCAAAATATGATTAGTTTTTTGGTGGATCAAGGAGATATGTACAGAAGATTGAGAAAGCATGAACAAAGCATTGTCGTGTTAGAAAAAGCCATCAAAAAAATCAATCGTTTAACACCAAAAGATTATGAGAATTTAGGCTATACGCACAATTTACTCGGTATTGCGTATTCTGATTTGCATATTCATAATCAATCACTCTACCATTATACAAAAGGTATGGAATTTCATCAAAAAGACAATTCTGAAGACAAAGCGTATTTGGTAAATTCAATGAACAATGTAATTTGGGAAAATTTAGATTATGGTGATGTGAACAAAGCGAGAGAAGTGTTAACTACTTTAAATAAAAATTTCTACCGTTGGTATAAAAACAAGAATTTTGCCACTACCGATGCGGGAAATTTTAAGGAGTATCATCTTCATTTTAGGGCACTATTGTATTTGTCTAATCTACGAATTCATATGTATGATGAAAAGGTAGAAGAGTCAAAAAAATACTTGGACTCTGTCGCATTTATATTTGATAAATATCCGGGTAATAGAAAAAAAATTGATAATACATTATTATTAGCACGCTATGATTTTGAATATTTATATGTTTCGCTTGTAAAAAAAGATCAAAGTAAGCAAGATGAACATATAAAATTTTTAAAGAAAACACTTGAAATTGCAAAATTTAGTGAATCAAAACATGATGAATTAGTGGCGTATTTAAAATTGGCAATTGCTTGTAATCGCTATAAAAAATTTGATGAAGCACTAACCGTAATCGAAGAGTCAAAAAAAATTAATGAAACGTTCTTTAATGCCTCAAGGTTTTCTATCGAAGTATTGGAAGCTACTGTTAATGAAGCAAAAGGCAATAATGAAAAGGCTCGCCAAGTATTGGTAAACACCTTTCAAAAATTATTGCCTAAAGACAAAAAAATTCAATCGTTAAAGAAAATCAAATATACCGATTTCAAAAATTTCAACAGTAGCACATTTTTAAGGAATACGGTAAATGCTGCCGCAATTTATTTTTTACTTTATGAAAAAACGAAGAATAAAGAAGATTTGTTAGTCTCAAATACGCTTTATTTTTTAGCCTCTGATATGTTTACTGAATTTTATCAAAAAGGGAAATACAATGCTTCTTTAAAAACGTTTAACCAAGAAATTGCATCCGGTCTATTAAAAACGCAATTATTAATAAATCCGAATGACCAACAAAAAATTAAATCGATTTTAAATCGAATTGAAAATAATGCTTCACAACATTTGTGGAATGTTTTTGAGTCTAAAAATAGTCAACAACTTAAAATACCGGCATCACTAATCAGAAATTTAAATGAACTGGTTTTTGAACGAAATACAATAGAACAGCAGCTTGAACTTTCAAATGAAACGAAACAACTTAAAAATGAATTAGCTGTTTTAGATAAAAAAATTGCTCAAGTCAAAGCAAAAATTTCCCAAAAAGACCCTTCTTTTGAAACGTTTAAATCAGCTAATTTTTCGATAGACAACGTTCAAAAAAAATTGAACCAAGACCAAGTAATCATTAAATATATTGTAACCAATAAAAAAGTGTATGCCTATTCCATTCAACAGGATGATATAAAAATGGTTGAAATAGGAGACACTCCCGAACTAAATACGTTGGTTAAAAATCATTTGGCAAACATCAATTCCATTCAATCACATTATATAAAAACGGGAAAAAAACTGTATGATATATGTATTAATCCGCTTATACAATCAAGTTCAACTTCTAAGTTAATTTTTATACCGGAAGATTTTTTAACTGCTTTGGCTTTTGAAACTTTGGTAGATAAAAAGGGGAGATTGTGTATTGAAAAGCATCAGCCAAGTTATGCGTATTCTTTAAAATTATGGGAAATACTAAAAGACAAGAAATCCATTTACAGAGATAATCAATTTGTGTCTTTCGCTCCGAATTATCCAAAAGTCCCATCCGAAACGCAAATGAGAGGTCTTCGAAGAGCCGATTTATTCGATTTAGCAGAAGCAAAGAAGGAAGCAAAAAAAATCAGTGATTTATTGGATGGAAAACTTTATTTGAATGAAGAGGCTAATAGGACTAATTTTTTACAAGCTACTACTGATTTTTCTCTTCATCATTTGGCCATGCATTCTGTTGTAGAAGAGGATTATACCAAATCTTCATTGGTTTTTTCCGGCAATCAGAAAGTGCTTTTTGATGAATTGTATCAATTGAATTTTCCTTCTGATTTAGTCGTTTTAAGTGCTTGCAACACAGGAATTGGGGCAATGGAAAGCGGCGAAGGCATGATGAGTTTGTCGAGGGCCTTAACCTATTCCGGAGTAAAATCATCGGTTTACAGCCTCTGGCAAGTGCCCGACAAAGAAACTTCAGAAATCATGATTGCTTTTTATGAAAATTTAAAAGAGGGGCAGTCGAAAGATGAAGCCTTAGCCAATGCCAAACGTGATTTTATTCAAAACAATCCCATGAAAAACCATCCGTTTTATTGGGCAGGATTTGTTGTAAATGGGGATGTTTCTCCAATTCAAGAAAGTACTAGTTGGTGGTTTTATGTTGGAATTGGGCTTGCGATTGGGTTACTATTTTTCCTTATCAGAAAAAAATTATTCTAATTCAACTAATAAATGTTTAGCCATTTGCTGTTGCGGATTTTCTTCTTCAGCTAATTCTTGTAGAAGAAGAACCGCCTTTTCTTTCTCATTTAGTTTGAGATAAGATAGTGCTTTATACCATTTGACAAAAGGTGAAAATGCATTATTGTCATCAGTTTTAAATTGGTCAAATAAAGCAATAGCATCTTCATATCGCTTTAATTCCATTAAAGACATGGCTTGATAAAACAGAGCGTAATCAACCGCTTCTTCTTTATAAATTTTAGAAAATAGATATAACGATTTTTCATAATTTCCACTGTCATATTCATAAAAAGCATCCGATTTTAGATTGCGTTCGTTGTCACCACGAACCGTTGGAGCCACCACATTCGGATACGATTGATAATATTCCTGATACAATTGCTCAGGCGAATCCTTCGTAAATTGAAACCAGGCTAATCCACCAAAAAATAATAAAAATACTCCGGCGATATACCAAAATTGTGAATTGTTTCTATTTTCTTTTTTAGTGTTTTCAAACGATTGTAACGTTTGTTTAAGTGCTTCCCGCTCGTTTAAAGTGATTGCTTTTTTTACGTTTTTTTGATAGGCAACTTCTTTCGCAAATTCACTGTCATTTTGCAATAAAGAATCAAACAACACTTTTTCTTCTTCAGAAAGTCGCTGCTCAAAATACTTATTTAGTAACGCTTCATTTTCCATCCTACTTTACTTTTTTGTGAAGTCTTTCAGTTGCTTCAAACAACGTGATTTTTGACTTTTTAAAACATCTTTGTTCGTGTAACCTAATAGAGCTTGAATCTCATCTAACTTTTTCTCTTCATAATAAAATAAGGTTAATACTTTTAAGCACTGTTCACCTAATTTTTTCAAACTTTCTCGAAGTGAAAGGAGTTGTATATTCATTTCATCTTCTGAATAGTCATCATATTCCAATTCAAAATTCTCCAGTTCTTCACTTGGAATGGTTTTGTTTTTTTTCTTTAACCGTTGAAATACCATAAATTTTCCAATACCAAATAAATAAGTAGTTAAACTGCTTTTCAACTCATCAATCTTACCTTTTTTGGCATTTTCAATCAGTGCAATTACGGCATCTTGATAAATATCAATCAATTCCTCTTTGTCTAAAGCATACCGATTCGCAAATAACAAAAAACCATTTTTATTGTCTTCGTATATTTTTCGTATGGTTTTTTCGTCGCCGGATTTCAACTGCTCAATCAAGTTCGGGGCATTTATCATTAGTGCAACTTTTTTTTGAAAGTAAACAAAGCTATGTAAATTTTTTTTCTGTTCACATGTTTACCTTTTTTTATTCTTCACACTAAATGGAAAATAAATGAATGTTTAATTAAAATTTTATTTCGATGAATAAACTTATAACCGTGTTAGTTTTTATGGTTTTTAACCAACTTTCTTTCGCTCAAGAAACAACAGTTGGAGAACGCGTAATTAAAAATGCAAAAGACAAAACCTACAGCAGAGGCGAACAAAAAAGTGATGAAACCGTTGACAAAGCTCTGAATAAAGTAGAGGAAGGAATCACTGGTTTGTTTAAGAAAAAAGACAAAAAGAAAAAGAAAGAGGAAGCGGAACAACAAGAAGAGAGTAGTGAACAATCAGCTGAAGAAAGTCAAGAACCACAATCTCAGCCGTCCTCTTCAAAAAAACCGGTAAAATCCAATTCAAAATTTGATTTTGTGGCGGGTGAAAAAGAATTGTATTTCGACAATTTTGAACGATTAGCTATAGGAGATTTTCCGGCAGAGTTAAATACCAATGCAAGTGGAGAAATTGTGAATGTGGATGGACAGTCTGGAAAATGGCTTTCGATGACCAAAAACGGAGCCTTTATTCCGGATAACATTAAAAATCTTCCTGAAAATTTTACTTTGGAGTTTGAAGTGGCAATCAATGGCGATCCTTCTAATAATTATTCGGGGTTTGGGCTAAACTTTACCACTCAAAAAGAAGATTTAATGAAAGAAATGTTCTTTTCGCAAGGAACATCAATTGTTTATTTACATCCCGGAGCCGGTGAAGCATCAATTTTTATAAACCCTAAGAATGGCTCAGAGATAAGCAATAATGTAAAAATGCCTCAATGGAATGTTAGCACGAATGAAAATATGGTAAAAATATCAGTATGGCGTCAAAAAAATCGTTTACGAGTGTATGCAAATGAAGATAAATTACTCGATATTCCTCGTTTTTTCTCTGAAACAACTAATTATGATTTTGCTTTTTTTAGAAGTTTCTTTTATGATTGCGAAATATATTTAACCAACATTCGCTTTGCAGTGGCCGGAGCCGATACTCGCAATAAACTGATCACTGAAGGCCGATTTGTGACCAATGGAATTCTATTCGACGTAAACAGCGATAACATTAAACCCGAAAGTGGTTCAGTTTTAAAAGAAATTGCCACCACGCTTCAAGAAAATCCAACCGTTCGTGTAAAAATTATTGGTCATACCGATAGTGATGGTGCCGATGCAGCCAATTTATCACTTTCACAAAAAAGAGCTGCGGCTGTTAAAACCGCCTTATCTAGTTTTTATGGAATTGATGCCAATCGTATGGAAACCGATGGAAAAGGCGAAAGTCATCCACTTAACAAAAATGCCACTTCGGCAGAAAAAGCACAAAACAGAAGAGTAGAATTTATTAAAATCTAATCCTTATGAAAAAAGTATTCACGCTTTTATTGGTGTTGATAAATGGCTGTTTTTATGCACAAAACATTGATTTCACCGATAGTAATTTTAAAAATTATTTGTTGATGACAAGTCCAACGGGTTTCCCAATGGCTAAAAATCTTTCAGGAGAATTTATAGCAATTGATGCAAACAATGATGGACAAATTCAAGTAGCGGAAGCTCAACAAATCAGTTATCTGAATATTTTATGCGGCTATAACATTTCAAACCTTAGTGGAATTGAGCATTTTGTAAATCTCAAATTCTTAATCCATAATTGTGCAACGGGTTTAATTCAATCAGTCGATATTTCGCAAAACACCCTATTGGAAGAGTTTATTTTTAATGGTAATCCTATAACTTCAATAGATGTTTCTGCAAATAATTTAATCAAAATCTTAGAGTTAGAAAACACCAATATTACAACGTTAGAGGTTTCAAACCTAACACAACTCACAAGTTTACGGATAGGAAATACAAATCTCACGGAGATTAACCTTCAAAATAATCCGTTGTTGTATCATTTTGGTTCAACGGGAGCTCCGATTGTTGAATTGGATTTTTCAAATAATCCTACACTTTACATATTGTATGCAGGTAGTCCTGAATTAACTTTTTTAAACATTAAAAACGGTGCGTTTAACCAAAGTACAGATACCATATTAGCCAATCTTACGGGCTTGAATTACCTTTGTTGTGATGATTTTGAATTGCAAACTTTTCAAATTTATTCTACTTTATTTCCTAATATCCTGTTGGGAACCTATTGTTCCTTTAATCCGGGCGGAGTAACCTATGAAATAAAAGGAACCAACAGAATTGATACAAATTCTAATGGTTGTGATACAGGCGACGGAATTTATCCCAGAATGAAATTCAGTATTTATAGTCCTTTTTTTTCAGGGTTCTATTATTCAAATTCTACCGGTTTGTATGCTAATAAAGTTCCGACCGGTAATTATTCAATAAGTCCGATAATCGAAAATCCAACCTATTTTAATGTATCACCTTCGAGTATTAGTCCACAATTTCCCGGGAGCAATAATCCTTTTGAACAAGATTTTTGTTTAACCCCAAATGGAATAAAAAGCGATTTGGAAATCTTTGTGGCGGTACTAAGTCAACCTAGTCCGGGTTTTGATGTGGTCTATAAAATTATGTACAAAAATAAAGGAAATCAATTGGAGTGTGGAACCATTAATTTCACCTATCAAGATGAGCTCATGGATTTAGTTTCATCAAGTGTTACACCTTCTTCCAACACTTTCGGTCAGTTAACATGGAATGTTGAGGGCTTACAACCTTTTGAAACGGGTGAAATCGAATTGGTGATGAATTATAATTCTCCAACCGAAACACCACCTTTAAACAGCTTAGACCAACTGAATCACAATTGTGTAATTACTTCTTGTGCATTCACTGATGTTACTCCGGAAGATAATACTAATCCGTTATGGGTTTTGGTCAGAAATGCGTATGATCCGAATGATATTACGTGTTTGCAAGGTGATGTGGTTGCTCCAAGTTACATAGGCAAATATGTGTATTATATGATTCGTTTTGAAAATTTAGGGAATGCTCCGGCAAGAAATATAGTGATAGAAAATAATCTGGATAGCACTAAATTTATAGTCGATTCGCTTATTCCGCTTAACAGTAACTATGATTTTACCGTTCGAAATAAGAACAATAAATATGAATTTATTTTTGAAAACATTAATCTTCCTTTTGAAGATGAAATTAACGACGGTTATTTGATATACAAAGTAAAATTGAGAAATAACCTCACAGTGGAAACCACTTTTACCAATCAAGCAAACATCTTTTTCGATTACAATTTTCCAATTCAAACCAATGTGGCTTCAACGATTATTCAAACCCTTTCTGTAACTGAACCTATAGGAAATACAGATGTCAGAATATATCCAAACCCAACAAATGATGTAGTGAACATCATGAATCACAATTTAGAAGAACTAAAGATTGAAGTTTTTAATGCTGTTGGACAACAGATTCCAATTTCATTTCAAAATAACCAACTTGATTTTTCAGCCTTCGATAATGGAATGTATTTGCTGAAAGTTTATAACACGCAAAAAAATCAAACAACCCACTTTAAAATTATAAAAAAATGAAAATCGTAAACCTAACTTTTTTATGTTTCTTTTTATTCGCCTTTACTTGTAAAGAAGAGCATAAAGAAGAAATAGAAAATCAATTGGAAGAAGCAATAGCAGCCTCGGGTGGCAAAACTGCCGAAGAATGGAATGGAAAATTAGACCAATTTTTTACTTTAGAAATGGCAGTGGAAGCAACCGGTTATCCTGCATCTGAGGCAACTAAAGAATACAATCAAGTATTGAAAAGTCCTGAAACCCATAGCATGCAATACAAATGGGATAAAGGGAGGATTGAAGTTTCAGAAAAAATCAAAAATCCCATCACCGGAAAACCAATGGAAATACCAACCAATGATTACATCGAAGTTTCTTGGGTTCGAACAACTACTTTAGAGCAGTTTAAACACAATTATCATACGCCCACTCCGGAGGAAGTAGCCAATGCATCCAAAGCTATGAAGGAGAAAATGCAGGAAATGCAAAATGCCGGAAAAGCAACTGCAGAACAAGCAAGCATGACCAACGAAATGGCAACTGCTCTTGGAGAGGGACTAAGTTTTGATGAAGTTCCAAATCTGGGAACCTATTCGGTTTGGAATAACAAAGACATGAACCTAAAAGTGTTTTTCAAGGGATTGGAATTTCAAGTATATGCCAACTTAGGTTCTGAAACAAAAAATAAACAAGCCTGCATAATGGCAGCACAATTAATTATTAATCAAAATAAATAAACATGAAAACAATTCAATTATCAATTCTACTATTAGTAGTTTCTATTTCAACTTCTTTTGCTCAATCGCTACCTCAATTGGTAAAATATGATTTCAAATTCGATTGGTTTGCGGCACACACTGTTAATCAAAATATAAATGTTGGAACCGAAAGTGTACACGGAATTGGTTGGTGTCGTTTGTTTGTGAAAAATAAAATGACAGGCAATGAAGATCAAATTCAACCAACCGGATTCAGATACATTGGCAACTACGGCCGCGTTTTTGAAGTGCCAAGAAATGGTGGAATGAAAGTGAGTAACGGAAACATCAAATCGCTAATGAACACTAAGGTTCGTTTTCAATTTGAACCGGCAAAATACGGATATAAAACAATGAAAGAATTGGAGGATAATGCTTACTTTAAAATTGTGTATGAATTAAAAGTATATAAACCGGTGAACGATGAAATTGTGGGCAAACAAGAAGTGATTGTGTTTTTAAAAGATGCTAAAGTGCCCGCCATTACCTTGGAGCAAGTAAAAAGAACGAGTAACATTCCAACCCGAGCAGGTTATATGCGTTTTAATAAGGCTAAGTATAATCTTGGAATTGTTTACAGCATCCTTCCTGTAAATTAAGTAGAAAATGAGATACCTTCTTATATTTTTCCTTTTAATAGGATTAACAACGCAAGCTCAAATCAAGTTTTGGAATACCGATCCCGTCTCCAATATGCCAAAATTTGAAGTAGTTTGGGGTGAAAAAACAACTATTTTTAGTAAAGTAGGAGGAGACGTAAAGCCCTTGTATGTGTTCAATAAAACCGCTCAACAAACTTTTAATGGTGACGGAAGAACCAAATATCAAATGACTGTAACAAGTACTGATAATGTGGCAAAACGAACTTTTCAAATAAGTTATACACACCATCGTCAAACCAATAATTATTTGGGCTACATCAAGGCAACCTACGTGTATCATGATAAACGCCCCACTAAGGTGTTGGAAGAATATTTCGAAACAGTAAAAAACCCATAAAATAAAAACAATGAAAAAACGAATACTAACAGCAATTATATGCTGTTTTACCTCAATTTCTTTTGCACAATTAGTGCAAGGCGAACTAAAAGTAAAAGAACAATCCAAATTGGAGTTAACCGTTTCTAGCAACAAAGCCGTTAACTTATATGCCGATTTTAGAGAAAATAAGTACCCAATTCAATTTGCGTTTACCGGAAATTCTATTCCTGTAAATAGCGATAAAAAAGTGGTGGTTCAATTTGTGTTTACAACCACTGTAAAGAAGGATGGAAAAGTGATAGGAACAACCAAACGAAATCCGATTCCGTTTTTTCCGGGCGATATGTTCATGCCGGTCGAAACGTTTGATTTTATCTCGATTCTTTCCAATCTACAAAATAATTCTGAGGACAATATTTCTGAAATTCTAAAAGGAAATTATGAAATTTTACTTGAAGCAAAACCGATTAATATGAAAGGCGAAATTGCTTCGGCACGATTGTTTTTAAAAATATAATTCTCCTAAATCCGCTTATTTTTTAAGTGGATTTTTTTTGATGTTTACTTTTTCAAAGAGGAAACACTAACAAGAAATTTAAAACCACGACAATGAAAAAAATTACTTTATTACTGCTATTTTGGAGCTGTTCATTTTCTGCTCAAAATATAAATTTTACCGATTTTTCTTTTAAAACAGTTTTGCTTACAGCGAACGCACAGAATCAATCAACTATTGCTAAAGATTTAAATGGAAATCCAACAGCAGTAGATACCAATGGTGATGGTGAAATTCAAGTTTCGGAAGCAATGAATATTTCCTATTTTAATGCTACGGGTCTATTTTCTAACATTCAAAATATTGAAGGGATCGAGTATTTTCAAAATCTTAAAACATTAATTGTAATTGGTCAACAATTAACTTCGGTTGATTTGTCAAACAATGTTTTACTGGAACAACTGTATCTTCATGCCAATTCTATTGCTATTTTAGACGTTTCAAATCTGTCGAATTTAATTGGATTATCTGTAGATAATAATCCATTGACAACCATAAATTTTAATGCGAATAATGACTTGTTAAGAATTTATTGCTCTTATACTTTACTCAACGATTTGAATTTAATACAATGCCCTAATTTAATGGAGTTGAATTGTGTTGAAACGCTCTTAACAACGATCGAATTGTTTGGCACAAAAGTTACCTCATTAACTACAGGCGGCGAGCAACTCGAAACTATTTTTGCCAAAAACGGACTTCCTTCAAACATTGATATTTTTCCAAGTCCTAATTTAAGGTATTTGTGTATTGATGAAAACGAATTATCGCCAACTACTTTACTTACACTTCAAAATTTACATCCCAATTGTGTAATCAACACCTACTGTAGTTTCGTTCCTGGAGGAACCTATTATGCAATTGAGGGAAATGTCAAATTAGACACAAATACAGATGGCTGCGATGCCGGTGATGTAAATCTTCCCAATCTTAGATTGGATGTTTTCAATGGTTCAACATCGGGTTCATTTTACAGTAAAGTCGGTGGCAACTTTCTGATTCCGGTGCAATCGGGTTCTTACACTGTTTCGCCAGTTTTGGAAAACCCAAGTTATTTTACACTTCAACCCACAATTTTTACTGCAGATTTTCCGGAAAATGCTAGTCCACTTAATCAATCCATTTGTTTAACACCAAACGGAATCCACAAAGATTTAGAAATTGTATATATGCGTTTGCCGAGAAGTATCGGCACGCCAGGAATTCCCGGTTATGATGTGCGATACAAAATCATCTATAAAAACAAAGGAAATCAAATTCAATCCGGACAAGTTACGCTGAATTATCAAGATGAAGTGATGAATTTAATAGAGGCAAATCCAATTCAAACTTCTGTAGCAAACGGAACAGTTTCTTGGGATTTTAATAATTTTCTTCCGGGAGAAACACGAACAATTTTGGTTACGTTTCTTTTGAATTCACCACAGGATACGCCGCCACTTGATGCAAATGATCAATTGAATTTTGATGCAGAAATAAATGATAGTCTGGGAATTGATGATAATAATGATGATAATTTTTTCAATTTGTCAGAAACAGTTCAGTCTTCAATGGATCCAAATGATATTGCTTGTTTAGAAGGCGATGTTGTTGGGTCAAACCAAATTGGAAAATACGTTCATTACCTCATACAATTTGAAAATATTGGCTCCGCCGAAGCAATTAATGTAGTGATAAAAAACACGATTGATGCAACCAAATTTGATATCAATTCATTGGTTCCATTAGACAGTAATTATAACTTTGAAACCCGAAGAAAAAATAACGATTATGAATTTATTTTCGAAAACATTAACCTACCATTTGATGATGAAAACAATGATGGGTATTTAGTCTATAAAATAAAATTGCGAAATAATCTTGTGGTGGGAAATACATTCACCAATCAAGCAAATATTTATTTTGATTTTAACTTTCCAATCGAAACCAACATAGCTTCTACTACTATTGAAACGCTCACTGTAGATGATTTTGGTTTAGATAATTTGACAGTTTCTCCCAATCCAACCGCTGGAAATATTGACATAAACAGAATAGATAATTTGCAATTCACGATTGAAATTTATGACCTAACTGGCAAGTTAATGATGAAAGAAAAGCAACAAGCTCAAATTGATATAAGTGCTTTTCAAAGCGGAATTTATTTTATAAAAATAATAGACAATCAAACCAATATTTCAACCATAAAGAAAATAGTCAAGCAGTAATTATATTTAGGAGAATATTTTTCATCTACTTTCAATTTTGGAAATTTAGTTAGTAGTTTATCCCCTTTCGTGTAGTGGTTTTGAAAGGGGATTTTTTTCTACGCTCATTTACGTATTTCAAAAAACTTTCACTATATTTAATATTGCATAGTAATTTCTTCAAGAATGAAAAAACGAATTGGTATAGTAGAAGACGACCGCGATTTGCGGGAGGCATTAGGCATGATGATTCAATTTACAGATCAATATGAACTGGCAGGAAGTTTTGAAAATGCCGAAATTGCCTTAAAAGAATTACCTTTTTTGGATGTAGATGCCATTTTAATGGATATAAATTTACCCGGAGAAAGCGGTATTATTTGCGTGAATAAATTAAAAAACTCATGTCCTTCAGTGCTTTTTTTGATGTGTACTTCTTATGAAGATGATGATAAAATTTTTAAGAGTCTGGAAGCCGGAGCGACTGGTTATATTCTTAAAACAGAAGGGCCGGCAAAAATCATTGCAGCATTAGATGAATTGTTTGAAGGCGGAAGCCCGATGAGTAGCAGTATTGCTCGAAAAGTGGTGGCGAGTTTTTCTAAAATGGAATCGCAAAATAAATTAACAGAAACCTTAACAACTAGAGAAAACGAAATTCTGAATTTATTGGCCAAAGGTCAAATGAATAAAGAAGTAGCTAATCAACTTGAAATCAGTAACGGAACGGTTCGGAAACACATCCAAAATATTTATGAAAAGTTACATGTCAATACAAGAGTAGAGGCGGTGAATTTATATTTGAAACGCTAAAATAAGGATATGAGAATTTTTTTAAACTTGTTTTTAGTATTGATTTTCGTACTTGGAAAAGCCCAGAATGTGCCGGAAAGTGCTAAAATACAAGAATTTAAAAATTGTAAAACGATAGACTGCAAAATTGCCAAATCATTTCTTTTGGCAGAGTATTTTTTGGAAACCGATGATATCCAATCTTCTCAAAAATGGTTAAACTTAACTAAAAATTTAGTTTCACCTAAACAATCTGATACCACAATAGTCTTTATTCATAGTCTTCAATCCGAACTTTTTTATTACGACGGTTTATTTCAATTTGGTAATAATGAAGCCGAAAAAGCCATTCAAAAAGCAAGACAACTTCGGAATAATTTGTTGATTGCTAATGGCTATTTTTTTAAAGGAATTAACCAGATAGAAATGAATCAACTTCAAGAAGCCGAAAAATCACTCTGGAAAGCAAGAGATTATCAACCGGAAAATTACCACATTTCACACATTAGAAGCCCTATTCAGAACGAACATATTTTCAATAACATTGCTCAATTAAAATTAAGACTTCAACAATCGGATTCGGCTGTTTGGTATAATGGAAAAGCTTATCAGTTTGCAAAAAAAGCCAACAGCAAAAGAGGAATTCCTAACGTGGAACAAACCTTCGGACAAATTTATTTAAAAGAACAGAAAATAGATAGTGCTGTTTTCTATTTCCAAAAGAGTATTGTTTCCGCTCAAAAAAGTGAGTATTTTGACATTGTGTTGCTCAATTACGGTTTTTTGATGCAATGTTTTGAAAAAAATCAAATCGAGCATAATCAATGGTTTGAAAAAGGATTGGAACTAATTAATCAAAAGATAATTAATTCGACCTTTCAACATTATTTTTACAAAATTGCTTTGGATGTTTTTAAAAATACTAATCAAATTGATAAGTTATCTTTTGTACAAGATAAACTTATTCAAATCAATGAAGAGAATAGACTGAAAGGTAATTTAAACATTCAAAATATTACAGAGCAATATGCCAAAAATGAAAATAAATTGCTTTTACTTCAAGTGGAAGAATTACAAAAACAACGAAAATTTGCAATCCTTCAATTAATTGCAGCGTTGCTTTCTGTAATTATATTGTCGTTAGTTCTTATCATAATCAGAAGAAAAAACAGAATACAAAAAACCTTGTTGAAACAGAAAAACGAAATCAGTAAAGATTTGCACGATGACATTGGAAGTGGTTTAAGCAGTATACTTATTCACGCCGATTTACTTTTAAAAAATGATGAAACTACAGAGAAAAACAAAGTATTAGCTTCCAAAATAAACCTTACCGGAAAAGAAATCTCACAGCGATTAAACGCTTTTATTTGGTCATTGAATACAGAACACAATACACTTCAACACTTTTCAGAATATGTTAAGTTTTATGGCACAACACTTTTTGAAGAAACACCGATTGCATTTTCATTTACCACCAACATTCAGGATATTGAATCGGTAAAAATGAACGGGCAATTACGGAAGCATTTATTTTATGTCATCAAAGAAGTTTTTAATAATGCGTTGAAACATGCTGAGGCAACCAAGACAGAATTGAAAATGCAATTGCTTTCTCCTAAATTGTTACAAATTACTATTGTGGATAATGGAACCGGAATCATCAAAGAGAACGATTATGGAAATGGAATTAAAAATATTCAAAATAGAATAGAACTATTAGGAGGAACGTTTGTCATGCAAACTAAAAATGGCTTACAAACCATACTTACCATTCGACTTTAAAATTACTTTTTTAATTTGTAAGAAAATAGGAATACGCTAAAAGGCGTATTTTTTTATGCACTCCAAATGCGTTAAGTTTTGATACAATATTGATTTATTTGATAAAGCCTTGTGGTTACTGACTTTTTTATTATTAGAACTGTTAAAATAACTACGGATAATATCGTATTGTGGTATCCATTTGATTGAGTGAATTTTATACTTCAGAAATCACTAAAAGCAGCTTATTCTGTTTTTTCAAAAACCACTATGATGAAGAAATTAATTTTACATTCATTCTTGTTTTTTTCCATTGGCCTCTTTGCACAAGTGGGAATCAATACCACCACACCTCAAGCTCAATTAGAGATTAAATCATCCAATGAAGCAACACCAAGTAACACCGATGGAATTTTAATTCCTAAAATTGACACTTTTCCGGCTACCAATCCAACGCTTGCTCAACAAGGGATGTTGGTTTATTTGACTATACCGGTAGGAACCAATTTACCCGGTTTTTATTATTGGGATGATGCCACATCGAGTTGGATAAATTTGAAAGGAGCTGATGGCGGAACGCTCGACCAAGCGTATGATTTTGGCGGAGCTGGTTTGGGTAGAACTGTAACTGCCGATAACGGAGCTGTGTTAATCAATGGAACGGATGGATTGGTTTCAACTGGAACCTTGGGCAGTGGTGCTTTAGCTCCTTCAGGTGCCGGGACAAGAATGGTTTGGAATCCAAGAAAAGCTGCATTTAGAGCAGGTGAGACAACTGGAGCACAATGGAATGATGTAAATATTGGTGTTATATCAACAGCTTTTGGTTTTAATGCTATAGCATCAGGAAATTTTTCAACAGCTTTTGGAGGTAATACAATAGCATCGGGGGCAACTTCAACAGCTTTTGGTTCAACCACGATAGCATCAGGATTTCGATCAACAGTTTTTGGTTATGAAAATACATCGTCAAGTCATGGTGAAACAGTAATTGGTATTGGAGCAACTACTTACACCCCATCAACCAACGGAGACACACAATTTAGAACTGCCAACTCAACAGATAGATTATTTGTAGTAGGAAATGCAATTGATGTTAATAATAATTCTACTGTTGATGTTGCTGAAAGAAGCGATGCGATGGTGGTTTTAAAAAATGGCTTAACCCGTTTGCCTTCAACAACTAATACAATGATAGATGCTGCTGATGGAAAAGCAGTTGTTACAAAAGAATATTTACAAAATAATTCATCTGGCACACTTGACCAAGCATACGATTTTGGAGGAGCGGGAAATGGTAGAACGATAATTGCAGATACAGGCGCAGTAACTATTACCGGAACTGATGGTTTTGTATCTACAGGAACTATAGGAAGTGGTGCTATAGCCCCTTCAGGTGACGGAATAAGAATGGTTTGGAATCCAAGAAAAGCAGCATTTAGAGCGGGAAATGTAAATACCATAAATTGGGATGATGCTAATATTGGGACATCTTCAGTAGCCCTTGGTAATAACCCTCGTGCTAGTGGATCTGCTTCTGTAGCAATTGGAAATGTTGTTACGGCATCGGGAATAGGCTCTTCCGCTTTTGGAACTAGTTCTTCTGCGATTGGTCAGGCTTCAACAGTTTTTGGGAGAAATAATATTGCCTTTGCTAGTGAATCTACGGCTTTTGGTTTTAATAATTCTGCATCCAGTTATGGTGAAACCGTTATAGGAATTGGAGCAACAAACTATACTCCAAGTATCAATGGTGCTTTACAATTCAGAACTGCCAATGAAACAGACCGTTTGTTTGTAATTGGAAATGCCATTGATGCTAACAATAACAATACCGTTGATGTAGCAGAAAGAAGCGATGCGATGGTGGTTTTGAAGAATGGAAATGTTGGTGTAGGGTTATCTACACCGCAGAATAGATTGCATTTTCATAATCCGACAGGTATTCAAACTTTCATTCAATTAACTAATTCTTCTACAGGAATTACTCAAAATGATGGAATGATACTAGGAAATATTATCGGTACAAGTGAAGCAGGAATCATTAATCAAGAGCCAACAAACTTTTATTTAGGAACATCTAGTGATCAAAATCAATTAGTATTAACACCCTCGGGAAACGTAGGCGTTGGAACTGATTCAGCACAAGCTAAACTTCACGTTGAAGGAAACATCCGTATGGTAGACGGCAACCAAGCCGCAGGAAGAGTTTTAACAAGTGATGCGAATGGAACGGCAACATGGACTACGCCGGGAGTGGGCACTGCCGGCACATTAGACCAATCTTATGACTTTGGTGGAGCGGGTTTAGGAAGAACAATAACTGCAGATGCCGGAGCGGTTACTATAAATGGCACAGATGGTTTTGTTTCTACTGGAACAGATGGTATTGGAGCCTTAGTCCCAAGTGGATTAGGAACAAGAATGGTTTGGAATCCTAGAAAAGTTGCTTTTAGAGCTGGAAGAGCGATAGGGACAGAATGGGATGATGCTAGTATTGGGCGATATTCCGTTGCTTTTGGGTATAATAGTACAGCAAGTGGTTTATATTCAACTGCATTTGGTGGATTTTCAACAGCAAGCGGACAATTTTCAACGGCTTTTGGGAATAATGCTTTGGCAAGCGGTTATGCATCTACTGCTATTGGAGAACTTGCAACTGCAAGTGGAACATATTCAAGATGTTTTGGATGGTCATCTTTGGCAAGTGGTACTATTTCCACAGCATTTGGTGCTTCTACTATTGCCAGTGGTAATATATCCTTTGTTTCAGGAAATGGGAATAGTGCTCCAAGTTATGGGGAAACAGTTATCGGTATTGGTGCTACAATATATACGCCTTCAGTAAATGGAGCCCAACTATTTAGAATCGCTAATGAAACAGATAGACTTTTTGTCATTGGCAATGCAATTGATACCAACAATAATAGTATACTGGAAGATAGCGAAAGAAGCAATGCAATGGTAGTTTTAAAAAGTGGAAATACAGGTATTGGTATATCTTCTCCCCAAGAACGATTGCAAGTTGGTATTGGAAATATAGCTGTAACTCAAGGCGATATTTATTTAGCGGCTCTCAATGGAATTTTTAATGCTGGCGGAGGGTTGATGACAAATGCCATCAATTATATTGGTGATGCTTTTGTACCACCAACTATAGTAGCTGGAGATGAAGATTTATACATAGCTGATGATATTGAGTTAGGAGGACAAGGTTATAAACCCGGAGGAGGAACATGGGTGGCTCCTTCCGATAGAAGATTAAAACAAAATATACAATCTTATTCCGACGGATTAGAAAGTGTTTTAAGGATCAATCCAGTCACCTACCAATATAATAGTGTCTATAAGACATTGGATACAGGTGAAACCTATGTAGGGGTAATAGCTCAAGAGGTACAGGAAGTAGCTCCTTATATGATAAATGAAAAACCTTTTGGACAAGTTGTTGAAGAAGATGAAAATGGACAGGAAAGAATAGTGAAACAAGGAACGAATTACTTAACATTTGATAGCTCAGCCTTAACCTATATGTTGATCAATGCAGTAAAAGAAATAAATGGTAAATACGAAGAATTAAGAACCAAAAACGAAACCCTCGAAAATAAAATAAACGAATTATTAAGCAAAATGGAAATGTTAGAAAAAAAATATTTTTTAAATGATGGAAAGTAATATAATCACATCCTTATTATTGATTGTATTTATCAGTTTTATAGTTTTTCTCAAAACAATTAACCACACTAAATTATAATCTTTCAAAACCACTAAGAGAATAAGTAGTGAGAGATTTGGTTCTTCCTGAGAATTCCATTGCATAGATAAAAGCACCACTTTGCAAAACTCTTTGATACACAAATCAATTCAACAGTTTTTTTGATATTAACAATAAGGGTAATGAAAACGATTCCGTAACGTTAGTAGTGCAGACAACAAACAGAACTTTCAATGCGGTCATTTCTATAGATACACAGTCAGGTGTTTTTATAATTAATAGAGTGAGAAAGGTTTATTTCACCAATTAGAAAAGACCAAGCAACAAAACAAATCAAACGGTAGTAAGCGTTAGAACGGTAATCATTTGGTTTTAAATTAGTTTTAGTGGTTGATCCCCTTCCGGCAAGTGGTTTGCGGAGGGGGATCTTTTTTAAAGTCTTTTCACCACATGTGTCACAATCCCCCAAATGATCAATTGGTTTTCTTCGGTAATTTTGATAGGTTCAAAAGCTTTATTTTCCGGCATCAAAAGTACACCGTCTTTGGTCACTTTGATGCGTTTTACGGTGAATTCTCCATCAATATAACAAACGGCTACTTTGTTGTTTCTGGGTTCCAAACTTCGGTCAATGACTAAAATGTCTTCATCATCTATTCCCGCTCCAATCATGGAGGTTCCTGTGGCTTTGGCATAAAATGTTGCTTCTCTGTTTTTCACTAAAACAGCATCTAAACTGATTTTTGTTTCATCAAAATCGGCTGCCGGTGAAGGAAATCCGGCTTTGATTCCGGCTGTAATAAACGGAAGTTCAATTGGATTATCTAAATCCGGTATGAAAAAGGTAAGTTTCGTTTTTGTCATATTTTTTTAACCACAATGAGCACAAAGAAGGCACAAAGTTCACAAAATTAAGCATTACCCACAATTTACTTTAAAAATATCTCGAATATCCGTCGTGTATTTTGGCGAAAGCAAATTCTGTTTCATTTTCCAAGTGCGTTGCAAATCTTGGTTACCTAACCTGATTTTGCGTTCGCCGGTTTTCTTGTGAAAGGCATCCATCACTTCCATGATTTTTTGGTGTTTCGGGTTTTCTTCTTCAAACAAGTGAAATTGCTTTTGGTCTTGTGGAATGATTTGGGTAACGATGACTCCGGCTTTTTTATACATTTCACCTTCTTCAAAAATTTCTTTCAGCATTTTAATAGCCACTGAACTGATGGTGATACTGGAATTACTCGCAAAAGGCAAGCTTTCCATTTTATAAAAATTATATTTTGGTTTATCGACTTTGTATTTGTCTTTTCGCAAGTAAAGAATTACGCCATAACAGCAAGATTTTTGTTTGCGAAGCTTTTCTGCACAAACGGTAGCAAAGGTAGAAACCCGTTCTTTCATTTCGTCAAACGTGGTAATGTTGCCATCAAAACTTCGGGTGATGGCGATGTTTTTTCGGTCTTTAGGTTCTTCCAATTCCAAAACAGATTGGCCTAATAATTCCAATCGCAAGCGGTTGCCCACCACGCCCATTTCTTTTTTGATAAAAGTTTCGTTATGTGGTAATGTAAAATCGAATGCTGTATGAATATTTTGAGCTTTCATTTTTTTAGTGAGCCGAAAACCGATTCCCCAAACGTCTTCAATTTTGGTCCATTTTAATCCTTTGATGCGTTTTTCTTCGGTGTCGATTACATAACTTCCGAGTGTTTGATTTGGAAATTTACGGGCGATTTTGTTGGCTACTTTTGCTAAAGCTTTGGTAGGAGCAAAGCCAACGGAAACCGGAATACTCAACCATTTTAACGTTCGCTTTTTCATTTCCAGGCCATATTGCTGATAATCGTCAATCTTCATTCCATCAAAATTTAAGAATGCTTCGTCGATGCTGTAAACTTCCATATTGGGCGTGAATTGTCCTAAAATTGCCATGACGCGACTACTCAAATCGCCATACAAAGCATAATTAGAAGAAAAAACGGTGATATTTTTTTGTTTGAGTTCGTCACGTACTTTAAATTCAGGAGCTCCCATCGCAATACCCAACGCTTTGGCTTCGTCGCTGCGGGAGATGATGCAGCCGTCGTTATTAGACAAAATAACGATTGGTTTTCCATTCAGTTGAGGTTGGAAAACACGTTCGCAAGAAGCATAAAAATTGTTACAATCTACTAAAGCATACATGTTGTAAAGTTAGTAGATTATTGTTTTTTTTGGAAGTGAACGTATGTTAATGTTGATAAGAAGTTAGAGGCAAGAAACAAGAGGCAAGAAGGATTCAATAATTTTTAATTTCTAAGCGTTTAGCACTTTTTCGTATGCTCGTCTCGGACTACCTCTGAAATGCACGATGCCACAGAACACAAAACCTGATTTTTCAAAAATGCTCATCATGGCAAAATTGTCGTGGTTGGTGTCGGCTTTGAGGCTGAGGATGTTGTTGGCTAAAGCAAATTTTTCAATGAAATCGATTATTTTTTTCGATAAATTTTTACCTAAATGATTTTCTGCGATGGCTACTCGATGAAAAACGACAAAATCGCTATTCGTAATCCATTTTCCTTGAAGCTTGGCGTATTCCGGTTCGTTGTTGATTAAAACGGCTGTATAACCGATGATTATATTGTCGTCAGTAAGTACATAACCAATTCCTTTTTCAATGTCTTGTTGGATGATTTGTGGGTTAGGATAACCGTCTTGCCATTGGTTGCTTCCGTCGATTTTTCTTCTAAGGATGGCTTGCTGGAGAATTATCCAAATTTTGGGAGCATCTGTGATAG